>ERZ1034427.54-NODE-54-length-25015-cov-32.748958_pt1 | contig 25015 bp, 29 predicted proteins | sample MGYA00520607_ERZ1034427 | MGnify/ENA primary metagenome ERZ1034427 (study PRJEB33736, sample SAMEA104288489) | Azolla caroliniana | place: Brazil | collected 1987 | study: EMG produced TPA metagenomics assembly of the PRJEB19522 data set (Is there foul play in the... | reverse complement strand
TTTTGGTTTTGAACTTATTCCTCAACCCTCAGCAAATCTGGTTTCTTAGAAGAGGTGAACCAGCGCGGTCTTGGGAAGCAGCTGCGGTGGACAGGTTACCGGGCATAAACTAAGTGGCTTGGTTTCGCCCATGTAGGCTCTTCGCCTTCCCGAAGGGCAAAAGGCACTCATGGAAGAGTGAAGAGGTTTTCAGGCTAATTGACATTTTGTTACATACTTTTGTTTTTTCACGTTGTTCTACTTATTTTCCAGTATTTATAAGCCGCATAAGCCAAGGTCACAACCCCGGTAACAATTGCAGATTCATCAACTTCAAATTGGGGATGATGTAGAGGATGATTAATGCTGCGATCTTCGTAGCCTACACCCAAACGAAACATGGAACCGGGAGCGTGTTCTAAATACACGGAAAAATCTTCAGCCCCAAGGGAAGGTTCTGGTAACACTTGAATGCGATCAGTTGTCCAAGCTTCTTCTGCGGATGATTGCAATAATTTTGTTAGCGCGTAATCATTTTGTACACTGGGTACACCTTGACGATAATTAACTTGATATTTTGCACCGTAAGAATTGCAAACATTAGCAACAATATTTTCAATCCAACTTGGCAGTTGAGTGCGAGTTTCTGGATGGAGCGATCGCACTGTACCTAATAACTGTACTTGATCAGCAATTATATTTGGCGCTCTCCCACCATGAATCTTACCAATACTCAACACCACTGGACGCAAAGGATTTTGAGTGCGGCTAATAGCTTGTTGCAATGAAGTAATAACTTGGCAAGCAATCCAAATCGCATCAATAGCTTCATGGGGACGCGCACCATGTCCAGATTCACCAATAATCATAATCTCCAAATCATCTGCTGCTGCTGTCAATGCACCATAACGAATCCCAACATAACCAGCAGGAATAGAAGGAAAAACATGAACACCTAAAATTGCCGAAACATGGTTCATCACCCCATCTTTTACCATCCAGCTTGCACCTTGGGCAATTTCTTCTGCTGGCTGAAATAAAAATCTGATTTTCCCCCCCAACTCCTCTGCTATTTGGGAAAGCACCATTGCCGTACCTAACCCTATAGTAGTATGAGCATCATGTCCACAAGCGTGCATTACCCCCACATTGCGAGAAGCATATTCCAATCCACTACGTTCTTGAATTGGCAATGCATCCATATCTGTGCGAATTGCCAACACCTTTTCATTGTGCTGAGTTCCTTGTAATTCACCAATAACACCAGTTTTCCCAACTCCTTCTACCACGTGCAAACCGCTAGAAGACAACACACCAGCAACAAAAGCAGCCGTTTGATACTCTTGTCCGCTGAGTTCCGGGTGAGAGTGAATATGGCGGCGAATCTCCAGTAAGCGGGGTGCTAGGTTGGTAGCTAAGTCTTTAATCCGGGTCAGCATCGAATTGGTTATAGTTAATAAGTGTTGTTCCCATGATAGATAAGTGTTAATTAGGAAAATGCTCTTCCTGACCTAAGAAGCAGGGTAATACCATTTCACGAGAACCCTGATACATAGGGCTTGCTGATAGCGTAGCATGGCGTTAAGCCATAGAAACGGAAAACCTCGATCAATCAATAGTTTAAGGGTTATTTAAGGTGGATAAGATGCAGGAAATAAGCCTTGATACCATGAAAACTCAAACACTTTTTCAGATTCTAGATGATTCTAAGTCCTCCTCTTCTTCCTCCTAACTCCTGACTCCTGATTCCTAATCGTCACGAACAACTTTTTCAGCAAGCTCTACATATCACTTCGGGAATTATGAAGAAGATATAAAATTTCTGAAAATTATAACGGCAAGACTAGCCAAAGCCAAATAAATGATATAAAATTTATTTTAGTTAACTATACCGAAAGATTTATAGACTACCAAATATGTGATCCCCCTAGCTTAAAGAAAAAACAGCTAGGGGGATCTTGTTTTAACCGTCATTAGTTGTAGGGGTTGAAAAGGTGAATAAGGTGCAAGGAATAAGCCTTGATACCATCAAAAACCAATTGCCTGAGGCACTAGCGATAGCGTAGCGTGGCGTAGCGTGGCGTAAGCCATAGCCGATCAATCACTTTCCCAGATTCGAGACTATTCTTACCTCCTTCTAATTCTCCCTCCTGACTCCTAGCCCTTAGGAAAAGACTTTTTCCGCAAACCCTAATTATCGCCATCCCAACCAACGCAAACAAGGGACAATGAGGTAATAACTTAACCCTAAACAAAGACTGATTAAAATACCTATAAAACCAAAAAAAGCAATAGGTAAAAATAACTCTAAAAAGCTTGGTTGATTGGAAAAATGGATAAAGGAGATTTTTAACCCTAGATGTATTAAAGCTGCGATGATGTTGGCACTACCAAACGCAGCTATCAAAGTGTAAGCTAGGGAATGGGTGCGAAGACCTAAACCCAGAGTTAGCAGGGAAATTGACACCACCATCCATGGAACTAAACCGTCTGCACTATTATGTGATTTGATAAATTGCCAAATTATCCAACCTAAACTATAGCCAATTAAACCCATGAAAGCTGATACTAAAAATCGTCGTTTTTGACCAAAACTTCCAGATAGAGTAATTCCCCAAGCAGTTCCCAAACCAGTAACTGCATATACTATAATTTCCCTTGCTGAACCAGTTTGGGAATTTTGAATTAACTCGGGTAATTGAAGTGAGATAAATTCTGCAACGAAAGCGCCTAATTTGGTTTGATAAGCCAAAAGAAAACCAGCGATAGTCCCTAAGCTAGCACCCATCCCGCCTAAAATCATCGCCCAAATTGTTCCCAGACAAGCTAGTAAGAATTTGAAAATTGCCTGAACTGTGAATAGGGTTGTGTTACCCACAGCTAGGGTAAATTGGGTGACGGTTTGAATAACGGTGTTTTTTAATTGGGTAAATAACCCTGGTTTTGATTCTGCGGGAACAATTTTCAGTAACCGTTCTTGAATGATAGCTGCATGGGCTGGACGCGATCGCACATCCGTCTGTATCATTTCATCTAGTAAATCTGCGAGACGTGGATTAACACTGCACCGATTTCTCCAACGTAATTCTCCAGTAATGGGATCTTCCAACTGTTGGGGATACCTAGCTGTAAGTAATTCAATTATTGTGCGTCCCAAGGCATAAAAATCAGCCGCAGGTCCCACATTACCGCCAATCATTTGTTCTGGTGGACTATACCCAGAAGAAAATAATCGGGTCGAGGGAGAGTGCGATCGTAATATTGCACCACTAAATTGTTTAGCACCACCGAAATCAATCAACACCAATTGTTCCGCTTGTAAAAGTGCAGTAGGTGAAGGAGTACGCAACATTAAATTAGAAGGTTTAATATCCCGATGAATAATTTGGCGTTTATGCAACTCCTGTAAAATCTTCACAGCTTGTGCAAACCAATTTAGCACCAAATGCTCTGGACATCCTTGGGGATAATTTCTACGAATCTCTTCTAAATTATGTCCATAAATTTTTTCCATCACCAGACAAGCTAACTGGTGTGGTTTAGGAACAGTCAAATTGATTTGAAAATACCCATCAGCATCAACTTTGGGAACACCAGTATGATGGAAACTACTTAAAACCTGCGCTTCCTGAATAAATAATTCCAAAGCTTTGGGAGAGTCTTCCACTAACACTTTCAGCACTTTTTCAGTTTGGTTTTTTTCATCCCAAACGGTATAAATTTGGGCAAAACCTCCTGAACCCAAAGGTTCAATTGGGTAATAGCGGTCTAACAACTGTAGCGGTGCGCCACAGCTATTACAAAATTTGTTTCCCCAAGGTTGGGGATAGGGACGTTGACAGTTAGGATTTATGCAGTGAACCGCACTCTGATTTATCTGGGACAAAACCACAAAAATACAAAGGCTGGATCGATTTTAGCGTCTATTTTGCCTTTTGTACTTTATAGAACCCAGAAATGCTGAGCAAGTGACTATACGACTAGGATAGGAGGTGAAAGTTCCCCCATGAGCATTTCCAGTCCAAAACTAGGAAAAGGCAATCACCAAAGCTGATTCAAATTTCTGAAAAGCTGATGCTGTATACATTTTGAATTTTGTTGGCGCAGCCTGGTGGAAGCACTATTTTGTTAACGTAGCTCTTCTGAAAGAAGCATTTTGAATTCACAGCTGTACTAGATATGATATAGCAATTCTAAATTATTCACAAACACTTTTTATTCTCTCTGTCAATTAGGTTTTCTAGTGTTTGTTGCAAAGATGGAAATTGCTCAATTATCTAAGATAGTTGCTCCATATCAAAAGCATCCAAATTAGTTTGCACAGAATCAGCATATTCCAGTAATAACGGATAGTCATACTCCTGTCCCCAAGTTTCTAAACGCCGAATAAATTTCTTTATATACCGTATTTTTAAAGTTCTACGTAAACTATTCAATACCATTTATCCTTCCTGTAATTTGATTAATATTTTTATGGGTAATTAATTGAGATATTCAATAATTGTAGTTCTTCCGAATCAGTAGATAATCTATCTAATTGGTTGGAAGTTCCAAAATTACTCACAGCGTGTAAATCTTTTTCGAGTTCTTGAAGAAGTTGGATACAGCTAGCTAATAGGTGTAGGTAAAAAACCCTGACAAGTTTTCTCAAGTTTATCTTTCTCTTGAGGTTGAGATAAAGCAGTGAGAATAACGATAGGAATATTTTTAGTTTCTTCATGTTGTTTTAGATGTTGTGCTGTTTCTTTCCCATCCATAAGACGCATCCTCAAGTCTAACAAAATTAAATTTGGATGATGTAATTGAGCTAAATTAATCGTTTGCTATCGATCTTCTACAAGCAAAACTAGATGATGAGTGTTATGGAAATATCCCTGAATTAATTCCCGATTTGATGCCACATCATCTACAACTAAAATTGTACTGGGTGCAAACTGGTTTAAATCATCATCTCGGTATGATTCTGCGACTATTTCTATCGAACTATTTGCAGGAGAAATTCCTGGGAAAACAAAAGTAAAAATACTACCTTTTGCTAATTCACTTTGGAGTATGATGATTCCACCCATAATATTCATTAACCGCTTAGTGATTGCTAGTCCTAACCCTGTACCATCATATTTGCGACTGGTGTGACCTGAAGTTTGAACAAATGCCTCAAAAATACCTTGTTACTGTTCACGAGCTATGCCAATACCTGTATCTTCAACAGTAATTCCTAACCAAACTTTTTCTTCTAAGTTTGTACAATAAAGATGAGCGCGGATAGTTATTTGAATGTATCCTTGCTCTGTGAATTTCAAAGCATTGCGGACAACGTTAAAAAGGATTTGTCGCAACCGGACTTCATCAATGTAAATAGTGTGAGGTACGGTATCGTCAATGGTTCAGCGCAAGATTAAATTTCTATCAGTTGTATTTGGGCTCAATATTGGTAAGATTTCTCCAATTAATCCTCTTAAATTGACAGGTTCATAGTGAAGTGCTAACTTACCTGATTCAATTTTAGACAAATCAAGAATATCATTAATCACTGCGAATAAAGTTCTGCCACTGGAGGTAATAGCTTGAACATAAGGGGCTATATGAGGTTCTATAACTTCAGATTGTATAAATCTGCAAAACCAAAAATGGCATTCATGGGTGTACGAATTTCGTGACTCATATTAGCGAGAAATTCGCTTTTGGCTTGGTTAGCACTTTCGGCTTGCCGTTTCGCTTCTTCTAATGCCAAACAAATTTTTCAGCGTCAGTTCTTTCCGTCTAGTAGTTTCTTTTTCTAATAAAGTGGCCTGAGCTAGTGCAATTCCCACTTGAGCAGCTAGGGCTTCTAATAGTTCGATTTCATCACGTTTCCACTCTCGAATTTGGTGATCCTGGGACGCTGGGTAACTGATACATTGATGTATTCCAATGGAGCCATTGGGTTGTCCTGGCTAGGAAGTACTAACACCTAACATTGATTTGAGATTTGATTTGCAATTCGTGGCACAGTTCAATCACAGGTTGAAATAATGGTCGAGTATAAATATCTGAAATCACTATTGCCTGATCTTGAGCTAACACTGCTTCAACATGAGGATTGTTGATAACAGGAATTTTTATGTCTTTGATGGATTTTTAATTTCCATTAAAGTACTCTGCTACTAAAGGCAGAAGAGCTTCTGGTTGAGTAAGATATGTATGAATTACACAACGATGAATTTTCAACCCTTGACCAATTTGAATAGCAGCAGTTTCAAAAATATGCTGAGTTTGCAAATTTTGACGAATTTGCTCAGTGATTTGCTTGACTAGTAGCTCCTTTTGTAATTTCTGTTGTAAGGCTAATTCCACTTGTTTACGCCCAGTAATATCTGTTTGCATTGCTAATGCACCTAGATATTTTCCTATAGTGTCAAAAATAGGTGTAGTAGAAACTATTGCCCACAATTCGGCGCCATCTCGACGGCAAAATTTGAAATCGTGTTGTTCTTGAATACCTTGATGCCGAAGTTCTAAGTGTGTTTGGGCTATTTTCTGTTATTCTATGCGCATAAGATTAAGTAATACTCTTCCCAGCATTTCTTTGACAGAATAGCCCAGCATTGCTGACGGGGGTTGATAAAGCTAGTATTGCTTTCTGTATCGAGCATCCAAATTACTTCAGAAGTTGTTTCTACAATGCGTCGATATTGTTCTTCACTTTTTTGGAGTGCAGCTTTTGCTTATTGAAGGTGGATTAACTCTTTTTGTAAGCGTTGATTAGTTGCTTGTAGTTCTATAGTCCGTTCTGCTACCTTGGCTTCAAGTTCGGCATTGATTCTCTGGACTTGGGCAAGTAAAGTGGCTTGTTGAATGGCGGTTGCTAGCTGTATTGATAGCTATTCTAGAAATTCTATTTCGTCAGTTTAGTTTGCCACTCAATCACATCATTAGACCTATGAGCAATTAGCAATCCCTAAAGGGAATCATCTACTAAGATTGGTACTACTAAATTGGCTTTGATTTGAAACTCTATTCAAAATTCAATGTGACAAGGACTCAAGTTTGATTGATGAATATCGGCAATAGCCTTAGAAACTTTGTGTTGATCAGAGTGTAGCCAATTCTGCTCGAAACAATTATCTACTACCACTTTATCTCAAATTGACCATTGGGGAATATTTACTAATTCCACAATCACTTCTCCATGCCAGTCAGAGTCAAAATGATAAATAATTACACGCTCAACTTCTAATAGAAGTTCTCTGATATCACAAGCTTGTAAAATGCTGCTTTGGGTTAAAATCCCTGCTAGATATCCTTGGTTATCAGGAACAACAGATAGCTGTACATTCTCCTGCTGCACTTTGTGATGAGTTTCCCAAAGTGAATCTTCAGGACTGACTAACAACGGGGGAGAACTCATTACTTATTGGGCTTGTAATTCCCTGAAGTTTATTTCTAGAAGTTGGAGTTGAACAATATCTCGTTCTGTGACAATTCCCAGAGGTAGGATTTCTCCAGGTGTGATCGCTCTGCCAATGAGAACACAACTGAGATAATGAGAATCCATCAGCTGTATTAACTCCAGAACTGTGTGTGTAGGAAGGGCATGAATCACATTTTCTGCCATTACCTCTCTGACATACCGATACTTGAGTAAATCTGATGGTTGTAGCACACTGCGAAGGCTAGATTCTGTGACTAAACCCACAGGTTGATCCTGTTCGTTGACTATTGGTAAATGACGAATCCTATGCTGACGTAGTAATTGGATCACTTTCATCAGTTCCTGCGCTTCCCATTCTTGGCAGGTAATCAAATTCCTGGTCATGACTTCGGAGACTTTGGTTGTTCTTAAATTCCGTTGTTGTGCAGCTAGTCTTACCAAGTCTCTCTCTGTTAATAAACCAACTAGTTCCTGGTTATTTAATACAAAAGCGCAACTAGCACGAAGGGTATTTGAGTGAGAGACTGTTTCTCCCATTCTACTCATCATTTGTAGGACATCGATCAGACAGCCATCTGGATTGACTACCACAAAATGACGCTGAATGTATTGATTACCGAAGTCAGACAGTGAGATTTTTGCAGGTTCCATGATTAAACCTCAACAATTGAGTTCTAAAAGCTTTCGCTGATTGGTACTTTTCTAGTGTTCCCTAAATATTGGTCTAGCCGATAATTACAATTATTAGTAATTAACTAAGCCCATCAGCATTGAAACGCGTATATTTATCTTTTAAGGTAAATAATTATGTGAAAATTAGCAAATCAAAACCATAGGATTTCAATTTTGTTCTTGTAAAAATGACTTATTCTATGATTACATAAATAATCAAGATTCATAGAGAATTATTACATTTTGCCACAACGCTCAATAACAGATCAGATGATCCTGTTAAATTTGATATTTCAATGCAAGACTAGTACCGCTGTAAATTCAAAATGCTTCTTTCAAAAGAGCTATGTTAACAAAATAGTGCTTCCACCAGGCTGCGCCAACAAAATTCAAAATGTATACGCCATGAGCTTTTCAGAGATCTGGAATGGTTGGTTTATTTACACCGTACTGTACTAGTAGCGCAGTGAATGAAAAAGGAAAAATGAATACGGTGTAAGCATTGCGTATGCATGTGTCATACAGTTTTGTATTTCGGATTGATTCCACGGATAAATCCGGGGGCTTGAAGCATCAAGGGATTTTTGCTAAAAATCAAGTCTCTTGTAAGGTGCGTCAGATGTTGAAAATGTGTTGATATTAACTAATTTCTAGGTCTGACGCATCCTACTAAATATGGCAGTTCTGTTTAAGAAAATTGCTGGGCATAAAACCGCGCATATTTACCTTCTAAGGTTAACAGTTCTTCATGATTTCCTGATTCTACAATTTGTCCTTTTTCTAAAACTAAAATGCGATCGCACTTTCTCACTGTCGATAATCTATGAGCAATAATTAATACCGTGCGCTTTTTCATCAATCTTTCTAAAGCTTCCTGTACCAATGCTTCTGACTCAGAATCTAATGCAGATGTTGCTTCATCAAGTATCAATATTTGCGGGTTTAACAGTACAGCACGTGCGATGGCAATTCGCTGTCTTTGTCCACCAGATAAATTTACACCACGTTCACCTACCCAAGTATTATAACCTTCTGGTAGTTGCTGAATAAATTGATGGGCATTGGCAATTTTTGCTGCTTTATCGACTGCATAAATATCAAAACCTTTTTTTCCAAACGCGATATTTTGAGCAATAGTTCCTGAAAACATAATAGTTTCTTGAGGAACAATGCCAATTTGTTTCCTCAAACTATTTAGTGTCACATCTCGAATATTTACACCATCTATAAAAATTTCCCCAATTTCAGGATCATAAAATCGCGGTAACAGATTTACAAAAGTAGTTTTACCAGCACCAGAAGCACCGACAAGTGCGATCGCTTGTCCTGGCATCACCAATAAATTAATATTATTTAAGACAATTTCTCCTGGTTTATAAGCAAAAGTCACACTCAAATATTCAATTTTGCCACTAACACTAGGAAGATTGAAAGCATCATCTTTTTCTAACACCGTTGGTTGAATCGCTAATAACTCAAAAACTCGGTCAACTGATGCTTCACCTTCTTTAAATTCATTATAGTTATTAGTCGTATGCCCAATAGGATCAATTAACAAAGCTGCTGCTGCTAAATAACTAAAAAATTCACCTACAGTTAAATTATTTTGAGAAATTTGCCATACTCCCACCATTAGTAAAGATAAGGCACTCAAAGCTTCCAAAAATCCCACAATGGGAATTTGAATCGCCTTTAATTTTTCTGCTGAATATTTAGCCTTTAAACTACGTTCTGCTTCATGGCTAAATCTAGCAATTTCATAGTTTTCTGCTGCAAAAGCTTGAATTAAACGAATACCAGTAAATACTTCTGTTAAAATAGCTGATAAATCGGAAATACGATTTTGACTTTTAAGTGAATATTTACGTAAACGTTCCCCAAACCAACCGATTAAAATTCCCATAATTGGGGCAACAATCACTGTAGCAAGAGTAAGTTGCCAATTCAAATAAATCATGTAGATCGGAATAGCTACCAACTGCAAAAGACAGGGTACAAAATCATGAAAAAGCTTATTGATGACTTCCCCAACCCTGTCAACATCTTCTGTGAGACGGTAAGATAAATCTCCTGATTTCGCGGTTTCAAAATAACTAAGATTCAGTTTTTGTAAGTGTGCGTAAACCTGTTGACGGAGATGAAAAGCAACCCTTAAAGCTGCACGTGCCATGTATAAGTCCTGTACCGACTGAAAAAAGCCGCGCACAAGAAATACTAAAGCACACATTCCGGTTAATTGGGCGATCGCTACTACATTACCCTGTGCAAAAGGAACTGCCAATTTACCCGCTAGATTAATCAGCGTTAAAGTTGCAAATACATATCCTAATATTCCCAGAAACCCCTTAGTGATGGGTTGCCACTGGATGCGAATGTAAGGTAAAAGTTGCCAATAATTAGATCGTGAATTAGAGTGTGTGTCCAAAACTTAAACTTCCACAAAAATATTTTTTCTTTTTTTCAATTTATCAACTTGCCGTGATAACTTATAACTATTAAGTAGGAAGGCACAAAAAAACCGTAGACGCACAGCGACTTCTCGGAGAGAAGTATGTAACGAAAAGTAAAATTGACCAAAACCTCTCCCCTCTAAACTAATGGCACCATCATCTTCTGACAAACCAAAGGCAGTTACAAAAATGCCCATTCCTGGTAGAGTGTTGGTCCCTGGGATGGGAATCGTCCATGATTGAAATAGCCATGAGAGCGATCACCACCCCAAGAGTGATTCTACCTGGTAAAGTAGTACAAATATAGGATAAACGAGAACGTGCTATTGCTTCAATTGTTCTTAACCAAGGCAGTCCAGCTTTCAGATAACCTTCCACTGTCGTGAGTTGAAGAGGATGGTGCAGCATTTTTTCAGACAACCAAGGAGTTTTAGCACTGGAAGTTAACTGTATCGCTAACAGAGAAATCAGCACACCAAAAGGAGTTGAATAACCAGGAGTAGGAATAGGTAAAGCCGAAGGTAGAGATAAAATTACCAGCAAGAAACTAAAAATCCTCTCTCCAGCTAATATATAGAATATCTGCCAGAGTTACGTTTTCATGTTTTTCTTCTTCAAAAGAAGAGCTTTGTAATTCCTTAGAGAGTTTAGCCATAGATTAATCGTAATCTAAACGTTTATTTGAGCTTATATAACAAAAAGCATAATTATTTCTTTTATCATGATCTATTGGCTCTATTTTCTTTAATTACATGAATAATTGAAGGTAATAAGGAAACAATAATAATTAAACCAATGATTGGTAATAGATATTTATCTACTTTTTCTGGTGGTAGTGAGTTACCTAAAAAGAAACCTAACATAGTAATGCCAAATGTCCAAACAAAACCACCAATCACGTTGTAAGACATGAATGTGCGATAGTGCATAGAACCAATTCCTGCCACAATTGGGGCAAAGGTGCGGATAATTGGGATAAATCTTGCTAAAACAATAGTTTTTTTGCCATTTTTCTCATAAAAAGCTTGAGTCTTAACAACGTGATTTTTATGAAATAACCAAGAATCTTCTTTATCAAATAATTTTCTGCCAAATTTATGGCCAGTAAAATAACCCACATTATCCCCAAACACAGCACAAACAAACGCACCAAAAATTAGCACCCAAATATTCAGCAATTTTTGAGAAGCGACAAATCCTGCTGTAAATAGTAAACTATCACCAGGGAGAAAAAAACCAATCAGTAAGCCAGATTCAGCAAAGATAATTCCCCATACCCCAAAGTATCCTAGTGATTTAATTAAATCTAGTAAATTAAAGTGCATCAAATCTAACCTGCTCAATAAGTTGTCTTCAACATCTTAACGTTCAAAGTTTTCAGAAAATAAAAGTTAATAATAAGATTATATAAAGTTATTTTAGATCTTGTAGATATTAGTTTAAGGGAACAAGATGCAAAGATATATAAAAGTGCTCCGATTATTTTGGAGTGCTGCGATCGCCGCAGAAATGGAGTACCGTCTCAACTTCATTATCGCCACCTTCAGCAGTATCAGCAATCTCGCAGGCAGTATTTTTGGGCTATTCTTGTTTTACCGCAACGGTTACACCTTTACTGGTTGGTCATGGTCAGCCGCTTTAATAGTTCTAGGAATATTTACCTTATTGCAAGGCTTTTCTGACACCTTCCTAGCACCCAACTTAAACCGCATTGTTCGTTATGTCCAAGAAGGTACTTTAGACTTTGTATTATTAAAACCTATCCGCAGTCAGTTTTGGCTTTCCACTCATACCCTATCACCGTGGGGACTACCAGATTTAATCTTTGGCTGTATCATCATTGGCTATGCAGGTAAAAATCTGGGTTTAGGAATAGACAAATACCTACTTAGTATATTTCCCTTGGGTTGTAGCCTGGTCATTCTTTACAGCCTGTGGTTTATATTGGTATCTACTACAATTTGGTTTATAAAAATATACAATGTGACTGAAGTATTGCAGGGTTTCTTAGAAGCTGGCAGATATCCAATTGTAGCTTATCCAGCTACTTACCGAGTTTTCTTTACCTTTGTAGTGCCAGTGGCATTTTTAACAACCGTTCCTGCACAAGCAATGTTAGGACAAGGTAAGTTAACTTGGTTGTTTGGTGCAGCCATGTTAGCGGTGATATTATTTCTCATTTCTACTTGGTTCTGGCGGTTTGCATTAAGGTTCTATACTAGTGCTTCAAGTTAGTTATAATACTTATAAGTAGTCGTGCAAAATAAATTGTACATTTAGAGGAGGGAACAAGGGAGAGATAAGCAATACAGAGATTTCTGTTTTTACCAAAAATGTTTGATTAATTTTGCCCAGGTACTTATGAAAGTTACACCAGATTGCAGATCAATGAGGTACAGAATCTAAATTGAGACCTAGACAGCAAGAGAGTTTTACTCCTGACTCCTGCTGTAAATGTTGGGTTTCCTTGCGTCAAACGCCATTCGCTTTAAGCCAGGTAATCCGTCCATAGCGATGGATCCCCAACCTACAGAAAAGTGATCATAAGATATCTGGATTTTCACCCAGTTCTCTTAATCTAGCAGCCAATTTAGCTGCTTTACCTTTAGCTTCTTCCTCTCGTGCTTTAGATTCCTCCGCTTGTACGACTGCAATTTTCGCTTGTTATTTAGCTGCCTCTTCTGGTCAGAAAACTAGATTTCCTGCAACATCATAAAACCGCACCGAAATTGCACTTTCTCTATCTATAGTTCCTTCCCAAGTTCCTAACTAAAAACCCAAACGTCTACACCACAACCAACCATTTTCTTGTCGCATTCGCTCATTTTTAAGTCTTGTAGAACCAAAAGGCTCAAAATCAATTTCGAGTTTGTCTAATACAAGTTTAACTAAATCACCAATAAGTTCTTTATATTTTTCGTGTTCGGGTAGAGAAACCATAAATTCTAGCCAGCCATCACTATAATAAATACGTGCAGCACACTTTTCTCCCATTTCCTCTAGAATGTTTTCTAATTGCTGCCAATTAATATTTTTTAGTAACATCTGTTGACCTAGTTTGACAATAATTTGTTGCAGTGCTAAAAGCATATCGCCTTAGACATTGTCATCCTAATTTTGGATTTTAGATTTTAGATTGACTCCACGGATAAGTCCGGGGGCTTGTAGCATCAAGGAATTATTGGTAAATTTCTGGATAATTGTCTTTCTTTAAAAAGAATATGTCCAAAAATAAAAATCTAGTTTCCACGTTCACCACTCAATTGGTATTTCCTGTAAAATCAACATCTGAAAGACAGTAAAACAGGAGAACCCAGGCGTGCCTAAACTCGGTGTAAATATTGACCATATCGCTACTATTCGCCAAGCCAGACGGACTGTAGAACCAGACCCTGTAGCAGCTGCGGTATTGGCAGAATTAGCAGGTGCAGATGGAATTACCGTACATTTACGGGAAGATAGAAGACATATTCAAGACAGAGATGTGAGAATGTTAAGACAAACGGTGCGATCGCACTTAAACTTAGAAATGGCTGCAACCGATGAAATGTTAGGAATTGCCCTCGACATCAAACCAGATTATGTAACTTTAGTTCCCGAAAAGCGCCAAGAAGTAACCACAGAAGGCGGTTTGGATATTGTCGGGCAAATTGCTAGAATAGGGGAGATAGTTGATAAATTGCAAAATGCTGGAATTCCCGTGAGTTTGTTCATTGATGCCGAATCAGCACAAATCGAAGCTTCTGTCAAGGTACAAGCGAAATTTATTGAACTGCACACAGGACAATATGCTGAGGTAAAAGATGAAACAACCCGCCAACGTGAACTAGGTTTATTAGCACAGGGATGTGAGCAAGCAATTAAAGCTGGTCTGCGAGTAAATGCGGGTCATGGACTCACATACTGGAACGTTTATCCAGTAGCGGCACTTCCAGGCATGGAAGAACTAAATATTGGTCATACTATCATCAGTCGGGCGGCTTTAGTGGGAATAGAAAGAGCCGTCCGAGAAATGAAACAAGCCATGTCGCTGGGATCCAATTAAGAATTAAAAATTAAAAATTCAAAATGAAGAAACATTTTGAATGCTATTAGGGGGGTATTAGCTGCGTAATTCTACAAGATTAAAGTCACATTTGTAACTTAACACTTCTATGACTTCCACACAGTCTAACAACCTGCCTCTTTGGGTACAAGACCGGGATACAGTGATTGCATACAGTAGCCATGCCGAATGGCGCTATCAAACACCACCGGATTATACTCGTTCCAAAGAAAATCTAGCTAAAGAAAGTACCTGCAATCACTTAGAAGGTACACTAGAAGCGATCGTACAGAACTTGGTGAGAACCTTCGAGATGGAGGTATCTTACAAAAGTAACCCCCAGCAATGGTTATCTGTGGTAGGTGAGAAATTTCGGGTCAGTACCAATGGTGGGAAAGAGTATACAGCAGCAGATTTATCCGCCCAAGGTAGTTATAACCTATTTATGGCTGATTCCCAACATTACAAAGCTTCGGAAGAAAGTTTTGAATCATCAGCTAAAATATTCCACAGCACATTTCCACAAGGTTTTCCTTGGGAAGTGCTACAAGTGTACTCAGGACCACCTAATGTTACATTTAAGTGGAGACACTGGGGACATTTCCAAGGTGCTTACAAAGACTTTGCATCTACGGGGGAAACGGTGGAAGTTATCGGTATGAGTGTAGCTCATATTACTGATGATTTAAAGATTCTGTCCGTGGAACACTATTTTGACAACAACCTGTTCTTAGAAAAGCTGACAGCAGGTGGCACACTGGTCAATAGTGAAAACGAAAACAAAGCTAGTGGTTGTCCCTTCAGTGCTTGGTTTAAGGGATTCAAAAAAAGTTAACTGTTCAGGGTACAGCAGCCGTACTGTACCCTATAAATTATTAAATAGTAACCCAAGGAAGAAAATGAAAACGTACTATTACGTTTTGGCTAGTCAACACTTTCTACTGGAAGAAGAACCAATACACGAAGTGTTGAAGGAACGCACCCGTCATTATCACGAACAAGAAAAAGAAATTGATTTTTGGTTAGTGAAAAACCCAGCTTTTCTAGAAGCGCCAGAAATGGCAGAAAATAAATCTAAGTGTCCTAGACCTCCAGTAGCAATTATTTCCACTAATCATCAATTTATTAATTGGTTAAAATTGCGTCTAGAGTATGTAATTACTGGACAATTTGAGGCTCCTTCACCACAAATTCCTGATCCTTTAGCATCTTTAACAACTGTGTAATAAATTAGAATCTATGTAGGCATTCTGGCTTGGTGCTGAATGCTTACAAACATTTACAAACATATAATATTAGGTATCCAATGTTTGTGCAAAGATTTCATTCTTTACCCAGTGCTTTATTATTAGCAATAACTACACTCACCGCAGGTATCGCTCCTTTAATTAGTAGCATTAATCCTGTTTTTGCCCAACTAGCTATTCCTGTTTGTCAACCTCCTACTACGGGGGAGTATCTTTTATTAGTTGTTAGTCCCACAACTAATAGTCAACAGCAATTACGCAGTGCTTTACCATCGGATTTAAAAACTGTTACTTGTCAATATTTGAATGAAACAGTAACCCGGATTGGTGGTTTTAAAAAGATTGATGATGCTAGTCGTTGGGCAAAATATGTTAACAATATTGTCGGTTTATCTGGCATTATCACGACTCGACTAACTGCACCAACAATCCCACCGCCAATAACAACATCAAGAATAATCGCAGCGGCAATAACCTCATCAGCAGTTGTTCCAAATCAGATACTTACCTATGATCCCAGAGTCTTAGGAGATGGTTTTGCTGTATTGGTAGATTATTTCAACCGCCCCGAACTGGCTAATAGTGTTCAAAGAGCAGTTGGGGGTAATGTGGGTCTTGTTTCTTATGGACAACGCTCTTATTTATTGGCTGTTTATACTACCAATCAAACAGAGGCATATAATACATTACAAAAACTAAATGAAAATGGTTTTTTTCCCCTCTTAGCAGATGGTCGAAAAGTCATATTACTGCGTTCAGTTGTGAATTCCAAGTAACTGGTAATTCGGAATTGGTGATTGGTGATTATTCCTCTCCTAATTGCCAATAACTAATGACTAATAAGCAGCTCTAGATAGCCAATAAATAGTTATACCTAAAGCTGAGCCGACTATTACTTGAACTGGTGTATGTCCCAGGAGTTCTTTGAGTCGGTCTTGGCTAAATTCCGGTTTTTCATGAAATAATTCATCAATCATTTGATTAAGTATTCGAGCTTGCTTACCAGCGGCTTGGCGCACTCCGGCAGCATCGTACATGACAATGATCGCAAAAATTACAGCTACGGCAAAATCAGGGGATGCCCAACCCAGAGTTTGCCCCACACCAGCAGCTAAAGCCGTTACTAAGGCTGAATGGGCGCTGGGCATACCTCCTGTGGTGACTAAGACACGCATATCTATTTTGCGATGTTTAATCACTTCTACGATGAGTTTTAATCCTTGAGCCACAAAACAAGCTACAAGAGCAACCAGCAGCACCCGGTTGTTGAAAATGTCGCCTATGTCCTGCATGGTATTTTGATTAAGGTGAATTAAATTACAGCAGATTGTAGATCAATGAGGTACAGAATCTAAATTGAAACCTAGACAGCAAGAGAGTTTTACTCCTGACTCCTGACTCCCGACTCCTGACTCCCGACTCCTGACTCGTGACTCCTGCTATATAAGCAGCAGTTGTGTGTTCAGAAACAGTTTTTTACACCAGTAGTCAGTGTTCAGCATTCAAACCAGTTTGGTGGATGATTTTGTGACTAAATTTTGTACTTGCGATTTTAAATTTGGGATAGGTTTATCTAAAATCCAAAATCGTTCGTCCAAAATCCAAAATTCTCCTGTCTTTTGACCCTAGTGATCGCGATTAATGATAAAGTGTGCGATGGACTGGAGAGGAATTGCTTTGTCTCCATAGAATGCCAATTCTATACAAGCTTCCTCAACTAGTTGTTGTGCTTTAGCTCGTGATTCTTCGATTCCCCACAGGCTAGGATAGGTGACCTTCTCAGCTTTGAGGTCTTTACCTACGGTTTTGCCGAGTTTTTCTTGAGTGGCAGTGATATCGAGAATATCATCTATGATTTGGAATGCCAGCCCAATATTTTGAGAATAACGAGTTAATTTTTGTATATCTTCTGGGGATGCGTCGGCGATAATTCCCCCACACACTACACAAGCTTCTAAAAGTGCGGTGGTTTTGTGGTTATGAATAAAATTCAGAGTTTCTAGGGAAATATCTGATTGACCTTCCGATTCTAAATCTACAACTTGACCACCAACTAAACCCGCAGCCCCAAGTGCCTTACCCAAACGGGCAATGACCTGTAAAGATCGCTCTGATGGCACATTTCTAGGGGTTTGAGTGGCTAAGAACTCAAAAGCTAAAGCTAATAAGCTATCCCCGGCTAAAATCGCAATATCCTCACCGTAGACTTTATGATTTGTCAACTTACCACGACGGTAATCGTCGTTATCCATTGCTGGTAAGTCATCATGAATCAAAGACATGGTGTGGATCATCTCCACTGCACAAGCCGTTGGCATGGCCATTTCCAGTGTACCGCCAATCATTTCACTGGTAGCAAGACAGAGAATGGGACGTACACGCTTACCTCCAGCTAAGAGGGAGTAGCGCATGGCTTCATAAATCTTTTCTGGATAAACGACAGGAATAGCTTGGTCTAAGGCAGTATCACAAAGCTTTTGTCGTTCTTTAAGATAGGCAGCGAGGTTAAACCTAGCTTGTTCTGATTTCTTCTGAAAGTTATCCGTTGCTACCATACTGCAATTCCTAAACTTTTCGGTTGATCTTGATCTGTGTGACAATTTTACGGTGTGGTGGAGCAGAAACACTCACTAGGGGTTCAATTTTGGATTTTGGATTTTAGATTTTGGTGTGATTCCATAGTGGAAACTAGGAACTTTGACCAGAAAATCTCAAATCGGCGCAGTTACCTGGGAAATTATCACTCCTTAATTACTGGTCGCCTGCAAATAGCTAGATACTGTATTTTGCAACAACATAGCGACTGTCATCGGACCAATACCACCCGGAACAGGGGTAATATATTCTGCCACCATAGCCGTTGTGGAAAAGTCAATATCGCCAACCAGACGACTCTTACCACTGCTATCAGTAATGCGATTTATCCCCACATCTACCACAACAGCGCCCAGTTTCACCATCTGGGCAGTGATTAATCCAGGAATACCAGCTGCTGCAATCAGAATATCAGCATTTTGGGTGATGGTTTTTAGGTCTTGGGTTCGAGAATGGGCAATAGTGACTGTCGCATCAACCTCTAACAGCATCAATGCCATTGGCTTACCAACTAAAATACTACGTCCTACTACCACGGCCTGTTTTCCTACCAAAGGAATTTTATATTCTTCCAGCAGCCGCATCACTCCAGCAGGGGTGCAACTGCGTAAACCTGCTTCACCCCGCACCAGTCGTCCTAAATTAACCGGGTGAAGTCCATCGGCGTCTTTATCTGGTGCAATTCTATGTAAAAGGCTTATTGCATCTAAATGTTTAGGCAAGGGCAACTGTACCAGAATCCCATTTACCTGTTCATCCTGGTTAAGTTTAGCAATCACATCCTCTAGTTCAGTTTGGCTAGTTTGGGTGGGAAAATGCTTACCAAAAGAGGCAATTCCCACTTTAGCGCAGGCTTTTTCTTTGTTGCTGATATAAGCTGCTGAAGCTGGGTTATCACCAACCATCAACACAGCTAAACCAGGAGGTCGTCCAATTTTCAGTTGTGATTCTGTAATGGTAGCAGCCAATTCTTTCTGGATTTTAGCAGCTAATGCTTTACCATCAAGGATTTTTGCAGTTTGTGTTTCCATTGTCATTAATGAGAAGAAGAAGTTCAGGAATATTACTATAGCTTGCGTGACGATGTAGGAGTTATACACCACGCTATGCCTACAGCACACTACGTAAACACTATCAGAAGTATGGCTTACGCCACGCTCCCCTATTAGGAGTTGAGAAATTCAGTAGTTCAGAATTTCCCAGTCAACGACTATTTTCTCAGATTAGCTGTGTCAACTGAAGGATAAAGAATAGATACTATGAATACAAACTTCGAAAAATTGGTGACAAGGTAAGGATTAATGGAAAAATTCTCTCATTCGCTGGCTTTTATGAAACAAGCACAACTTTCTTATTTAAGATTCTTTCACCAAGGATTGCTTGTTCTTCTGGTAATGGGATTTTGTAGTTGTGGTAATGGGAAACCTACAGAATTGAACTTAAATAATTTGAGGATTGGTGCTAATGTCACACCGATTCGAGAAATTAAACCAGTACAGGATAATAAAACTACAGTTTACATCCAAGGCAAAGTAGAAAAACAAGCTCCTTTAATTAAGCAACGAGCATATCAAATTGCTGACTTAACGGGAAAAATCTGGGTTGTGACTAATCAAACCAATCTGCAAGTTGGACAAGATGCGGTATTTAAGGGCAGTATCAAATACAAAAGTATTCCCTTATCTGGACAGGAGTACGGTGAAGTTTACTTAGAAGAAGAGTAATATAGTATTATGAACAATTAAATTGAGGAAGTAGCTATCGCCATTCTTTACCAAAAGAACAATTTCCTCATGCAACTGCGGGATAATTTTCCTCATATTGCCCATCCTGTTTGTTGGGGATTATTTGGTGGATATCTACAACCAGGAGAAACCCCAGAAACACCACTTGTGAGGGACGTTATTGAGGAAATCAATTATGAAGTACCATCTTTTAGCAAATTTAGAATGTATGCCGATAAAAAAATTATTCCTCATGTTTTCCAAGGTCCATTATTAGTAGGATTAGATCAATTAGATTTAAATAAAGGGTGGGATATGGGATTACTAAGACCGGAAGATATTCTCCAAAGTAGTTATTATTCAGTAATAGCTAAAGAAGTAAGGCCTTTAGGAATTACCCATCAACAGATTATGCTGGATTTTCTTCAGGAATTAAGCAAATAGCATATTTAGTAGGGCGCGTCACAACTATAAATTGGTTAGTATTAAAAGATTTTCGATATTTGATGTACCCTTCAATAGATATTCAATGTAACACTTGCTTAATAAACAATTAGTACAGCACGGACTCAATAAAGAAACCATTCTAAATATCTCAATCAACTGAATCAATCAAGAACATTACAACTCATGCAAACAATCGACAAATTACCAAGATGGTTAAGTATAGGTTTGGCTTTTCCTATTGCCATTCTTAACGGTTGGTTACTAATCCAAGTTATTCAATATTTCCAACCTTTAGTCAGTGTTATTTCTGTTGCCATTTTATTAGCTTTTGTCTTGGATTATCCTATCAAATTTTTTCATAAACGCGGAGTACCACGTAACTTAGCAATTGTGGGAGTTTTACTGATAGCAGTAGTAATTTTGGGGGCTGTAGGCGTAATTTTAGTACCCTTAATTTTTCAACAACTCAATGAATTAGTTAATATTCTCCCGGTTTGGATTGATTCGGGAACTAAACAATTACAAGTTTTTCTGAATTGGGCAGCTACACAACAAGATCTACCAGTTAATATCAGTGGTTTAGCTACACAGTTATTGGAAAGGATTTCTAGTCAATTTCAATCTTTTACGGGTAAGATTCTTAGTTTTGCATTTGATACTATTGGATTTTTAGTTAATTTACTATTAGCAGTAGTTTTAACTATTTATTTAACCTTAAATGGTGAAAAATTATGGAATGGGATTTATCAATGGTTTCCCTCCAATATTAGCACCAAAGTAAGAGAATTACTCAAAGAGGATTTTCAGAATTATTTTATCGGTCAAGCAACATTAGGAGCGATTTTAGCGGTGACAGTTACTTTGGCATTTGTAGCGTTAAGAATTCCTTTAGCTTTGTTGTTTGGAATAGGTATTGGTATTTTCTCTCTTTTCCCTTTTGGAACTGGAATAGGTATTGGTATTGTGAGTTTATTGGTAGCGTTAGAAAATTTTTGGGAAGGGGTAGAAGTTGCAGCGATAGCGGTAACAATTGACCAAATTAATTCTAATATTGTTGCACCAAGGATTTTAGGTAATTTGACTGGTTTAAATCCTGTTTGGGTGGTGATCTCTTTGTTAATTGGTGCGAAGTTAGGCGGCGTTTTGGGTTTGTTAGTGGCTATTCCTATCGCTAGTTTTATTAAAGATATTGCTGATAGTTGGTGGGCGGGTGAGTTCAGAAGGGTTGAGGAGGTAATTGAAACCCAGAAGTGCGAGGAGGTTAACACGGAGGTTCGCTGAGGTTTATTTGAGGGATCTTGGTAAAGTTTAGATGGGTAGATAGGAGGGGTAGATGGAAGGTAAAAGAGATTAGAACTTATATAGAAGGTGGTGGAGATTCTAAAAATACAAAAAAATTAATTAAGGAAGGATTTGCAGGTTTTTTATAACCTACTGCTGATACTGCAAGCAGTCCAAAAATTAAATGGGATATTATTATTCGTGGTACTTACAATCATGCTTTTAGGGACTTTAAGAATGCTTTAAAATCTCATGCCGATGCTTTTGATCTGTTGTTTCTTGATGGAGAAGCACCTGTGAAAATCAATTCTCCTTGGGAACATTTGAAAGCTAGGTATCATTGGGATGAACCAGTAGTATTTGATGATCATAATTACCATTTAATAGTACAAACAATGGAAGCTTGGTCTATTGCTGATATTGCAACTCTGAAAAAGTTTTATAGACAAGACTTTAAAGAAAATTCTATTCCCAAAAATGCTAATGTGGAGATTATTTCAAAAGATATTTTAGAACCTACTCTCAAAACTGCGACTGGTAGCACTACCAAGGGAGAATATCACAAAATCAAACACGCCTATAAGCTGTTAGAATTGTTAGATGTAGCTAAGGTTTGTCAAGCTTCCCCTTATTGCGAGCACTTGTTTACTAGATATGTATCAAGAACGACTGGATTACTCAACAACACTGAGAGGAAATAAAGAAAATTGGCTCTTCATTACTTGTTATACTAAATATGTCTGTAAATCAGCTTGAAACCCTTGCTGGGTAATAATAACAGTCCTTATTCTTAGGGTTTGAGGCAAAATTGCTGAAATTGACGTTATAAATAAATGTCTGTAAGGCTTGATTTTCAAGGCAATTGACGGAATTTAATTAAAATTTCAACATAATTAAGTTCTGAAGAACCAGAAAAGTTGATTTATATGACAATATCAATGCATTGGTGACAAATTAAGGCTGAAAGTCTTTTGTCAAGAGGCTTTTGGAGAAATATGGAAAAAGAATTGGTCAAGCCCTCGTTGAAGATCAGGCAAAGGAGCGAGAATTAACCTAACATTTGGTTTTCGCTGTTGTTTGATAATACCTAAATCTCGATTTTGGGGGTCAGTAAAATACTTAACTTTCTTCTGTTGCCTTACCTTTTTGATGAGCCATCATCAAATGATAAAGACGACGATAAATCATTTCTAATGAGATTTCATCAAAGGGCAGAGAAAGTTCATCCGCTACGGCATCACCTAAATCTACTAAAACACCATAAAATAACCAAGTTGCCCAAATTTATAATTGAATTCCATTGATTGAACCCGTCCATAAATAACTTAAACCCAAGAGTCTTTTTACTGTATTACAGGGATCTTAAATCCGCCAACGTCCCCGATATAAATCGGCTACCACATCAGGTGGTAAAACATTAGGGTCTAACACGCTTGTTAAATAACAATGCCATTGTTTTTCCTGACCCCACTTCGGCTAAAATTCTTGTCAGTGCTCTGACTCCGGCACTGTCCCATAATAAGGTTAACACCGTAGCCATCATGAACGGTAAATTCAGTATCCGTTTTCTGAGTCCTAATTTTCGGTAGTAGTTTTCTTGATTTGTAATGGTTGGTGTCAGTAATCCTGAGAGTTGCTCGGCAATTACTTGATCTTCTACGAGTAGTCTGTGTTTCCTTTTTGTGTAGTCTCGATTGGTTTTTCGGCTCTGTGTCATGTCTGGTAACAATCGCTCAATTACTTGCCTATAATGAGTTGCTCACGATCTCTTTAACCACTGCAAATACCACCCTTGACAATTTCCCCTTTTCCCTAACTTGTCACCAATGCTTACCATAGACATAATTTAGAATTTATTGTTGAGAGCGATGACTTTGAGATTTTGAATTTGACTGGCTAAAATTTTGAGCGAGCGCCTATAATAAAAGGAAGTTGTAAGCAAAGATTAGGCGTTGGTAAAGCCACTTTCACTCTTCCCCAATTATTCAATAGCAAGCTGGATATTCATTTGTTGCAATTTATCTTGCAACCACTCTTCAAATATCTGATTTTCTAGCTCTTATTTCAGTTCTCCTGCTAGGGTAGCACTGAGGACTTCTTCGACTTTCAACAAGTAGTAGAGATCATCAATTTCAAAAGGGTCAATTATTTGACCAGGGATAACGTTTAAAGTTGCTGCTTGGATGAAATCGGGCATTTCTTCACGACTAATTGCTCCCATTACACCACCTACTACAGCATCATCCACAACAGAGTGTTATTTGGCGAGTTGGTTAAAATCAGCGCCATTTTGCTCAACTTGTTGGCGTAAATCCTGGGCTAAGTTGGAATTGTCTACAACCATACGAGAGAAAACAACTTGCTCTAGTAACCGTTGGTTTTGGGTAAAATATTCGTCAAGTTTGGGTTCTCTAACTTGGGCTTTGAGTTGATCTAGTTTGAGTCGAAAAGCGACAGATGCACTAGAATCAGCAAAATTCATGCCGTTAGTGCTTAGCTATTACGCGACTCTGGTTTGACAAGTTGCTGTTGGAGCTGAAAATCGATGATATATTGCTCTACTGTATCAACATCTGCCATGGCAGATGTTTCTTGTTTAAGAATATACTGTTCCAGTATTTCCATTAAGAAAGGTTGCTGGCAAACTGCAACCTGGAGATCTCTAAAGCATGTTTGGAAAGTTTTAAGAGGTATAAATTGTCATTAGACCTCTCAGGAAAATTAACTTGGTGTGAAAAAAATGGTAGAAGGGAATCTTGAAGGTGTAGCAAAAGGAAAGATCCACTAAATTAACTATATTCAAGAATATCCACATTGTACAAAATAAATACTGGGAATAACTAACCATGAGTTTCAAGACTTGTTGGTCCAAGCTGAAATGCAGCATAAAAAACTTCAAGGTGACATAGAAAGTAAAAAGAAAGATACCAGGACTTAGGCAACTGGCACAGGCGATGGGTGAAATATACTACACCGGTATTAAATGAATCGGATACCGAAAGCTTTATCAACCCATAAGAAATAGCTGCAACAGGAAACATTATTGAAATATTCATGAGAAAATAGGTAGGAGATTGTATTACATAAATGTTGCTGACGGTAATGGGATTTACTAAACTTGATTACTGCCAATACTTATGAACTAGTCAAATTAATTATAT
>ERZ1034427.53-NODE-53-length-25549-cov-32.957676_pt1 | contig 25549 bp, 30 predicted proteins | sample MGYA00520607_ERZ1034427 | MGnify/ENA primary metagenome ERZ1034427 (study PRJEB33736, sample SAMEA104288489) | Azolla caroliniana | place: Brazil | collected 1987 | study: EMG produced TPA metagenomics assembly of the PRJEB19522 data set (Is there foul play in the... | reverse complement strand
TTTTACTTTCTATGTCACCTTGAAGTTTTTTATGCTACATTTCACATTGGGCTAATAAGTCTTGAAACTGATGGTTAGTTATTCCCAGTATTTGTTTTGTACTATGTGGATGTTCTTGAATATAGTTAATTTAGTAGATTTTCCCTTTTGGTACACTCTCAAAATTCCCTTCTACCATTTTTTTCACACCAAGCTAATTCTCCTGACAGGTCTACTGCGTTCTGAAGCTTTAGCAGAGGTAGTAGAGATTGCAGATTATTTGGTTTTACCCATACCCCCAGCAGCAATGGACTGAACTGTTCTCATTGATATAGTTAGACAAGCTGCTATTCCCGTGGGTACTCCCCATGGGGTACTGTTAACTAAAGTCGATACGCACAGTTAAGGAGCTGGGAAATGAATAAAAATAATTCTCCAAATCTACTCACATTTACTCAACAAGTATGCTATACATAAAATATAAGTAAATTAACTATATCGGAGGCATCAAATCTAAAAGGTGTAAGTGTTTCCACTCTTAGGATCTGGCAATTACAGGCTAAATTAATACCTGAAATAACTCCCAATGGACACAGACGTTATGATTAGGCTCAATTATTAGGAGTAAAATCAGAATTATCTTACACCATTGGTTATTGTAGAGTCTCCAGCTATGACCAAAAAGATTATTTAGAGCGCCAAAAACAAGTAGTGGAATTATATTGCGCTCAACGTGGTTGGCAATTTGAAGTCATTGGAGATTTACGTTCAGGATTGAATTACAGTAAAAGAGGATTAAAGAGACTAATTCGCTTAATCACTGAAAGTAAAGTGGAAAGATTAGTTTTTACCCACAAAGACAGATTATTGAGATTTGGAACTGAATTAATCTTTAGTTTATGTGAACAATTTGGAACAGAAGTAGTTATCATTAATCAGACATAAGATAGTAGTCTTGAGGAGAATTTAGTCCAAGATATATTAGAGATGATCACACTATTCTTTACTAGACTTTATGGATAGAGAAGTCATAAAGATAAGAAAATGGAGAACTCGAAAGATATTGCTACTAGGCTTTAAAACCGAGTTAAAGTTAAATCAGAACCAAGGAGTAAATATAGTTAAACACTGTGAAGTAGCTCGTCATGCTTGGAATTGGGGATTAGGATTAAGTAAACAAATATTAGACCATAACCAAAAAAACCTGACGATAAAATCACATTTCCCACAGCAATAGAGTTACATAAATGGTAAGTAGCATTAGTAAAACCTGAAAATCAATCGTATTATGAATCTTCCAAATCTGCTCCTCAAGAAGTACTAAGAGCATTGAGAAACTCTTGGGATAGATATTTTCAAAAAATCTCAGGAGTGCCAAGATTTAAAAAGAAAGGGAAGCATGAAAGTTTTACATTAGAAGGAACTGTAAAAATGTTAGGTAATAACAAAATCCAGGTCCCCAAGATAGGTATCTATATTAAAGACCTACGAAAGATTGCCACAGGTTAAACCGAGATCAGTAACAATAAGTCCTCAAGAGGACAGATTGTTTATTAGTTCTCAGATAAAAGTAGAACCGACAATCTCAAATTTAGATGTGTTGTGGGTGTAGATTTAGGTGTGAAAAATCTAGCCACATTGTCTACAGGTGAAGTAATTACAGGTGCTAAATCTTATCAAAGATATGAATCTAAATTCAGGAGATGATAATGGTTACATCGTCAGAGAATTATTGGTTTAAATGATTCTTGTACAACTAGGTATTCTAGTTTTTAATACTTTCATTCGTACTTATAAAGCTGATGAAAGAGCGGCCCTTGAGGGTGTCACAATTACTCAGTGGCGAGGAAAAAACGTACGGGAAGCTGCATCTGATTACCGTCATGTGGTTGATGAATTTAAGGAATGCATGATTCGAGGAAATAATGGCTAAGAAAGATCTTTCTGATTTACTACAAGAAGAAGTACAAAGATTTACACCCCAGGTGGGAGAAACAGCAATTGAAGTAACTGCACAAGAAGTTGTAGAACAACATTCTTCTACTACGGAAGATTCTATACCCACTGCTAATAGGCGCACAACTCCGACTAAAGCACATTTGGAAGTCACAATTAAAGACCTGACGACGACTCTGGAAAAATCACAGAAAAAAGAAGTTTCTCTCAGGGAGCAAATTAGTGATTTAAAAGCAGATTTGTCTACACAGAATGCTTTGGTGGAACGGTTGACTACAGAACTACATGAAACTAAGAAAACAGCCTTGCAATTAGCCGAGTATAATTCCCAATTAATAGCAGAAATTGAAGTGTTGAAGAAACCTCAAGAACCAGTTAAGGAAGCAGTTAGAGAACCAGTTAAACAAATCTCCCAATCTTTATCCATTAACCCTAAAAAGTCATACAGATCACCTGAAAGACTCCAGGAACTTCCCAATCAAGCCAATGATGATTTTGCCAATAACACTTGGTTGTACGATTAAAATCTAACCTCAAAAATCTAAAATATGTTGGGCTGTGATTTCTGGTTGTTCTAAGTGGGGGATATGACCAGAATCTTTAATCCAAATCTGTTGACTTTGAGGAATTGCTTTCTTAAACTTTTGAGCATCCCCGGTTCCTAAAATTTTATCTGTATCGCCCCACAAAATCAGCGTTGGTTGTCGAATTTGTGCAAGCTGGTTAAATTTAAAAGCACTGTAACCGCCACTTTTAGCAAAAGCAATCAACGCTTGATTCCAATTAGGCATTTTTAGGTGTAAGTCTCCACAATGTAAGGCATCACTGGAGATCAGACTTGGGTTTTTATACGCAGTACGACAAATGCGATTGCGCACTTGGGCATTTCGCAAAAACTCAGCCGCTAAAGAATATAAGGGCGCAAACGTTAATTTAGTCAAAGGCGAGGCGCCCTTTAAACCAGCACTGTCTATTAACACCAGTTTCTGTACCACTTGTGGGTAAGTCAGCGCGAAATCAATGGCCGCTGCACCCCCCATAGAAGCACCAACTAAAATTACAGGTTGGTTAATCAGGGTTTTCCAGAAAAAATATAGATGAGTTTTAATGCCCACCGGGCTGTAAGCAATATCCGGCTGTCTATCTGTAAAGCCAAAACCCAATAAATCCATAGCCCACGTTTCGTTCTTCCTGGCCAACAACGGTAACAACCGTCTAAATTCCAAAATAGAACTATCAAAACCGTGAACTAATAAAATCGGTGTACCTCCACTACCTTGATTTACATAAGTAGTAGTAATGGGTTCAGGACTTAAAGGAGTTGCGATCGCCTGACTTTGGATACTTTGAGCCAAAGCGATAGAAGTCGGTTCACTCAGTTGCCCAACTGCGGCAGGTAAAAAACTTGGAAACATAAACATCAGTTTACCTAACAACTGACCACTGACAATCAAAAAAGAAAATTTTTCCAAACGTCATAATCGGGACCAAAGCCTCGTACAATAAATATCACTTATTGCTGATTCAGGAGAGTCAAGCCATGCCAGTGGCGGTTGGCGTAATTGAAACTTTAGGTTTTCCCTGTGTACTAGCAGCAGCAGATGCAATGGTCAAATCTGCCGCTGTCACAATCGTATATTATGGCATTGCAGAAAGCGGACGCTTACTAGTCGCTGTCCGAGGACAAGTTGCAGAAGTCAGAACAGCAGTTGCAGCTGGAATCGCTTCTGGAGAAGAAGTTTATGGTGGTCAGGTGATCACTCACTACATAGTTCCCAATCCTCCAGAAAATGTGGAAACTATTCTTCCCATCCACTTCACTTCAAAATCTGAACCTTTCCGCATTTTTTAAGTGAGTTTACTGGCAACCTTAGGAAGGCAACTTCCCCAAATTAACTTGTAGCACATAATTTTATTCATAAAGGAGATTAATAGTGTCACTACAGGCAGTTGGATCATTAGAGACAAAGGGTTTTCCCTGTGTACTAGCAGCAGCAGATGCAATGGTAAAAGCTGGACGAGTTACCCTCGTTGGTTACATCAGAGTAGGTAGCGCCCGCTTTACAGTCAATATTCGTGGTGACGTTTCTGAAGTCAAGGCAGCTATGGCTGCTGGTGTCGAAGCTGCAGAAAATGTTTATGGTGGCACCTTAGAATCCTGGGTGATTATTCCCCGTCCCCATGAAAATGTTGAAGCAGTTCTTCCTATCGCCTATACAGATGAAGTTCAACAGTATCGAGACTCTGTAGAAAACCCCATCGTTAGATCCTCCAACAGTAGATAGATGAACGGGTGTAGGGGTGTAGGGGTGTAAGGGTGTAGGTGAAGAATAACCTTTTGCCCCTTCAGAATTATACTCCGGCACGCTGCGCGAACGCTTTAGCGATACATCAGTCAGTCGCAACCTGGGGGAATCCCGTCCAGCCCAGTGGCGTCCCAATACCGTGCTGACTCACCTCTTGCTTCCTTAATAGGAACTTACTTACCTTAGTATCGGAAGTGTTAGTTCATGAAAAATTCATACTTTCAGCGATATTCCATTATCGCGGAAATCGCCCAAAGGAATTACTTAAACTCAGTGATGTCAGTCACATTACACCTACAGCCTATTTATATTAGTATTCTAATACTGAATTCACAAGCAGCTTTTCCCGTTCAGCAAGGTAAATTTCTAACCTTTGTGGATAAACTAACTGTATTTCGACTCAAAAATCTCAACCTGTGATTAACTTGAGTTCTCAATTTCACTATTGAGAACTGCCTTTGGCTGCGAGAGTATCAATACAACAGTTACTCTTTTAGCCAGCTTAAAAAATTCACAAGCAACTTTACTAATATTATTTTCTAACAAATACCAGTAAATGTAAAGAAGTACCTCAAAAATCATTAGAAAAACTTGAAACTTACATAGAAAATATACGTCTTAACTAGTAATTAATAATTTTTCCCCCATAAATGGGAAATTAAACGACCTTATTGAGATATTCATGCATGATTTGAGTAGAGTAAGACGTATTAGAAAATCAGTACACAAATTTCCTGAAGAAGTGGATTGAGTATTTATCAGATCAGGGAAAACTAGTAGTTAATAACTATAGGTTGGGATGGGGGTTGTGATGCACACTTTAAAGCAGAGCTTCGAGGAACGCAATCTCACTATGGAAAATGATGCCGCAAAACTGGCCCAATACTGGCAACAGCGACTCGCAGCGGAATGTCCAGAACAAAGTGAGGCGATTAGACAAAGTATTATGCTTTGGTTGTTGGGGGCAGACTTACAACGATTTGATCTACTCAACTCAAAAGAATTGGAAATTGCCAAACAAGCAATGGAATATCGCTGGCGGATCTTACAGCAGCGATACTTAGGTATGGGGCGAGAACGCGCTTATCGTAACCTACTCAGTCGATTGGGTAGTGTGATGACCCTGAGAAATAAAATTCAGAGGTGGGTTGCTCTCAGTCGCGATCGCCAGCGCAGTGTCATGGACGTATTACAAGAAGTCCTCCAAGAGCTGCTGCAAAGTGACTCATATATGCAGCAGGAAATTTCCACCATCGCGGAGATCACCACAGATAGAAGATTGCAAGACATTTTACTGTTCGCCACCATAGAAGAATATTGTTTGCGTCCAGTGCGTAACCAACCCCTGTTAGTGTATCGCTTTGTGAATTATCTACGCCGCATTCAGCGTGGTGGATTAACCCAAGTTCCTACTAACGACTTAATCAGACTTGTTTCTGACGAAGTGCTTACAGAAGATACAGACAATCCACTCAACCTAGTAGATAATCAAGCGATCACTCAATATCAAGAAGCACAAAAACTAGAAGAACAACAATCACTACGTCAAGCTATATATGAAGAATTTGAGCAATACTTACTGCAAAACTTAGGTCAACAGGCAGTAGACTGGCTGCAATTATATCTCCAAGGGAAAACTCAAGAAGAAATTGCCAAAAGATTAAATAAGCCCATTAAAAAAGTATACCGACTCAGAGAAAAAATCAGCTATCATGCTGTGCGTGTTTTTGCTATTAAAGGCAAGCCAGAACTTGTTCATAACTGGCTCTCCATTTCCTTACCAGAACACAACTTAGGTCTAACACAACATCAATGGCAACAAATGGAGGAGAAATTAACTTCTCTGGGCAAACAGATCCTCAATCTATTGAAAAAAGGTGACTCCATAGAAGCCATAGCCCAAAATTTACAACTAAAAACCCATCAGGTCTTAGGCGAATGGACAAAAATCTATCTTGCCGCCCAAACCTTAAGAACTCAACAATAACTGAATTTTGGATTGCAAGATTCCAAGCTCAAAGTTATATGTAATGGAAGTTAGGCATTGGGCATTGGGCATTGAAATTTTCCCCTCTGCTCCCCTAGACCCTTACACTCTTACACCCATACCCCAGTCTCCTTGCACCAGTAACTTATGCCATATTAAGATATGGTAAGTATTAACTGTGAAGAAACTAAAATTGACACACTTAGTTTTCCGCTATTGACTTAATTCCTTGTGAATATTTCTTTCATGCAAACCAAGGTTTTTAGCGATCTTTTCCCCTTGTTGAGTACAGCCAGTCCCCAAACTTTAGAATGCCTACTCAACATAGCCGTTGAACACGAGTACCCATCTGGACGAGCAGTTTTAATGGAAGATGCTTGGGGTAACGCAGTTTATTTCTTGATTTCTGGTTGGGTGAAAGTCCGGCGTACCAATGGCGATAATTCTGTGACAATAGCCATTTTGGGTCGGGGCGATTTCTTTGGTGAAATGGCGGTTTTAGATGAATCCCCACGTTCAACTGATGTTGTTGCCCTTTCTCCAGTTAAATTGTTGACTGTCTCCAGAGAACGTTTTATCCAAATCTTGTTTAAAGATGCACAGTTACATCACCGAATGCTGCAACTGATGGTGCGACGAGTAAGGCAAATAAATATGCGCTTACAAATGCGGTCTTCACCACCAGCGGTTAAACTCGCTCATACTTTAGTTAGCCTGAATGATAACTATGGTCAGGAGTCAGATCAGGGCAAGGAAATTTATTATATCCCTTTTAAAGATTTGGCAGAAGTAGCTGAAATCAGCTTAGATGAAACTACCAAAATTATGGAGAAACTTCATGAAAGAGGATGGATCAAATGTGTTCCTACTAGCCAGTCTATTTATGTCATTAACTTCAAACAGCTTGAAAATTTGGCTAATAAGTTCTAGTCTGTACTGACAGTAGATGTAGGATGAGTTAATAGCATATTGACTATTGACTATTATCTATAAAGTGTTGACCATTAACTAATAACTCTAGACTTGGCACACAAGATGATTGAACTAATAGCAGTTAGTTTGAGAACTCAAGTTCAGGAAATTGAACCAGCAATTCATTACTGGGTAGCAATGCCCCAACCAGAAAATCATCTGTTTGAGGTGACTTTACATCTTGTAGGCTACCCATTACCAATTCTTGATTTGAAAATGCCAGTATGGACACCAGGGTCTTACTTAGTGCGAGAATACGCCAAGAATTTACAAAACTTTGCTGCCTTTGCTGGGTCTAAACCTTTAAATTGGCGAAAAATTAGTAAAAATCATTGGCAAATTGAAAAGGGAGATGTTTCTGAAGTAGTTCTGGGTTACCGCGTTTTTGCAAATGAGTTGTCAGTACGCACAAATCATTTGGATGCTACCCATGGTTATTTTAACGGTGCGGCGCTGTTTTTACGAATTCCTGGTTGGGAAGAACAACCAATTCATATTACCATTGTCCCACCAAACCCTGAATGGCAAATAACGACAGGTTTATCATCAATTACTGAAGAAACTAATACTTTTTTAGCTGCGGATTTTGATACTCTTGTTGATACTCCTTTTGAGATTGGTAACCATCAATTGTTTAATTTTGAGGTATTGGGAAAACCTCATGAGTTAGCAATCTGGGGACAGGGAAACTGTAAACCCCAAAAGATCTTAGAGGACTTTAAGAGAATTATTGAACATGAAGCAGAAATATTTGGCGATTTGCCATATCAAAAGTATGTGTTTCTGCTGCATTTATTCAACCAAGCTTATGGTGGATTAGAACATAAAAATTCCTGTTCATTACTTTATCATCGGTTTGGATTTCGTCTGAAAGATAAATATGAACGTTTTATTCAATTAGTAGCGCATGAATTTTTCCATTTGTGGAATGTGAAGCGAATTCGCCCCAAAGATTTCGAGGTTTTTAATTATGATCAAGAGAACTATACACAGTCTCTTTGGTTTTGTGAGGGAACCACAAGTTACTATGATTTGATAATTCCTTTCCGGGCAGGAATTTATGATATCAAATCTTATTTTCATCATTTAGATCAAGAAATTACCAAATATCAATTAACACCAGGACGAAACGTACAACATCTTTCTGAGTCCAGTTTTGATGCTTGGATTAAACTTTATCGTCCAGATGCTAATAGTGCTAATTCCCAAATTTCTTACTATTTGAAGGGCGAAATGGTATCGCTATTGCTGGATTTATTGATTCGTTCTCGTCATCATAATCAGCTTTCTCTTGATGATGTTATGCTGAAAATGTGGGAACAATTTGGTAAGGCTGAAATTGGTTATACTCCAGAACAACTACAAGAAGTCATTGAATCTGTGGCTGGAATGGATTTATCGGATTTCTTTAAAAGCTACATTCATGGACTAGATGATTTACCTTTTAATGATTATTTAAAACCTTTTGGGTTGCAATTGGTAGAAGAATGTGAACAAGAACCTTATTTGGGTGTGAAAATAAAAACTGAATATGGACGAGAAATAATTAAGTTTGTGGAAATGGGTTCCCCTGCAAACATTGTGGGAATTGATGCTGGTGATGAGTTATTAGCAATTGATGGAATTAAGGTAGGAACAAGCCAGTTGAGTGATCGTTTGCACGATTACCAACCTTACGATACTATCCAAATCACGGTTTTCCATCAAGATGAATTGCGTAACTATTCTGTAAGTTTAGGAAAAGAACATCCGACTAAATATCAGTTGCGGCCAGTAAAAAATCCTAATACTACTCAGCAAGAAAATTTTTCCGGTTGGTTAGGTGTGCAGTTGTCGAGTTTTTGGTAAAAATTCGTAAGCATTCAGCCAGGTAGAAATTGAGGATAATAGGTATTACAGGGTTAGTATTTGGCTGGTGTCATATCATAATCTACCAAGTAAAGTAGATAAATAAGAAAACGCTGATATTATTAGCAAATTTTTACATCTCTAAAATTAAAATTTACCCCATTCTAAAATTCTATCTAGAATGGGGTAAATAAAACGTAAGCATTCAGCTAATGCCTAACGGCACGCTACGCGAACACCCTCAGTAATAAGCTTTTTCAGGCTAATGCAAAAAATACCTAAGTAGGTGGGCGGAAAAATTTATAACTATGTCATTATGTCATGGCGAATGCAGCAAAGGGGAATCAAGCAATCCCAAGGGTTTCAAGTAATTTACATTTTGCTACATAGTTATGTTTCTTTGTGTCTACCTACTTATTTGATAATTAACCAATTTCTCAAACATTCTGACTACTGACTCCTGAATTCTTACAATAAAACTAGAAACAATAAGTTTTTAGTTATTTATTTTGACTTTTGAAAACACCTGGTTCATGCTGTATAGCTAGAACATCCAAAATATCAGTTTGGGAACAATATTTTAAATCTTCTAAACATTGCAGGCGTAATAATCGCTTACCATGACTAGCTTGGTGGAATAATCCCAATAAGTCATTTTGCCACTGAGAATAAAGTGCAATCGCACTCGCAACTTCATCATTACCAGCTAATTCTTCGAGGGAAGAGTTGGTTTGTTGCCAAATACTATGAGCAATTGCACCAGCACAAACGGTATCTTCTAAAGAAAAACTGCCTTCCCAGCCAGAACCAACAATCCAGACTGTTTTTGGCTGTTTTTCTAGGAGAAACTGCACCACCGAAGCTCGATTAATTAAAGCAGCTGCGAGGACGATCGGGGCATCTTGTATCCGTTGTAAGGCACGAGTACCATTGGTGGTACTAATAAATAAGCGCCTCCCCTCTACCAGTTCTGCGGTGCAATCTAGGGGAGAATTGCCTAATTCAAAGCCATCTACCTTACCACCACCTCGTTCTCCAGCCCGTAATCGTTTTTCAGCAGGCCATTTTTCGCTAACTTCCATTAGTAGGTCTAAATCACTGAAGACTTGCACCGCCTCGCCTCCAGCCGCTAAAACTGTCGCTATTGTGCTAGTGGCTCGCAAGACATCGACGGCGATCGCGCATTCTGGCGCTTCATCAGTTGGGGTTAATTCTGGAGTATGATATACAAATATCTTCACGGGCTAGATATACCTGCTCTATACTACTACTGCGGTTATATTCTACCTACTTCATGTCACCAACTAACAGTACAAAACTCTATCTCTTAATTGATACATAATTACTAATAAATTATAGAAAGCTTACTAAGCAAGGTTTTAAGCTTTCTGACTTTGTATAATTTCTTCCAATCGAAAAGATAGAAAAAACCGGGTCGATTTTCAAGCTCGTGTTTTTGCGATAGCTACGCTTGCCGCAGGTATCGCCCCAAACTCTCTATCTCTTCAATCAAATTCTTAAAATCCAAACCCTCAATATCCCTATTCCGTAACTTGTTAGACGATATCTTCAATCCAGAGTAAATAGTCTTGCTTATATAAAGATACTGCAATCTGTTTCTGTGTCATTTCTGTGTATCCTTTCATTGAGCTAATGTAACCCACATTGTGCACTTCATTTTCTAGTACACACACAAATGCAAAAAACTTACAAAAAGCTACGTAGTAAACACATAATTTAAATAGTAGAAAAAATAGATAATACGTCAGGATTCAGGTGGTGGGGTATTGGCAATAAATCCAGGATAAAAGATGAGAAAATGAATGTAAAGGAGCCTGAATTCAGTAAAAATACTCAAAGATATGAATTACCAAAAAGAAGAGTTTGAGAGTAAGAACTTGGATCAATTGGGAATAATAACAGGAATAATAGATGAGATAGGAATTGTAGAAAGAACCAATGAGATACTCTTAATAGAGAGTAGAGAGAAAGTGAATGCAGGAGAAATAGTCAAAGCAATCATTATGGACTAGATCTCCTATGGAGACTATGATGTTTATTTCCTCAATTCTTTGAGGGAAAAGCCATAGAACATTTACTAGGAGCGGGAATTGAAGGGGAAGATTTAAATGATGATAAAATAGGCAGAGTAATGGATAAGCTATACAAATATGGATTAACTAAATTATTCCTAATAATTGCCTTAGAAGTAGTAGGAAAATATGGAGTAGCAACCAAATATTCCCATTTAGATTCAAACTCATTGTATTTGCATGGAGAGTATAATAATTGCCTAAATAATCTAGGACAATAATTATTGGATATTTCAGGGCCAGTGCGTTGGCCTGCTGCCCCGACTTGTTCGGGAAGGTCCTCTGAAAGAGGCAGCAACTGGCGTATGTTTTCAAGGGATTCATTTTCTGATGACACAAAGAATCCATAGGATTCTGAACTTGACAGAGGAAGGTTGTCGAATTTTCCAATTCCTACCTACAGCTTGTCAAAAGTATTATTTATTTTCTTAGTTTTCAAATCTCTAATTCACTATTGCATAGTCTTGTATTTTCATAAGTGATTGAGAAATTCAAATTAAACATTGTTGTCTAACTAGTTTTTTTTTACACAATAAGAACGCTGGAAATTTGACCTGCATAATTTATTGCATAATTTATATTTTCATGGCTACTGGATTTTTAAAAAAACTATAGTTCTGAATTGCATATAAATGTAGTTTATTTATGCTACTTATTGAAGCCCAGAATGTGGGTTTTAAATCCTCAATGCTAATTATTGCTACCGCAGGTTTAGCATGACGCTGAATTAATATTCTTTCACCACGAAATTCAGCACGGTTCATAATATCGGGAAAGTTAGCACGCGCTTCACTTGCACTGATGATAGACATAGTACCTCACATTGATAGGGTTAGATCAAATGTTTACCTGAACTTCCAAGTCGTCATAATTTCGAGCCTCTAACTCCAGAAGATGATATAGATGTAGATGAGGACGATGAAGTAAATCTTGATCCTACTGCTATCAAAAGACGTCTTAATTCTTAGAGAGTTGCTCATGTATATAATTCTCATTCATAGATATTAGGGTTAGTATCAATAACCCTAATGTTCTTTTTGTATATTTTCTTTGGTGACACATTGAATGTTTCTCTATCACCAATTACCAACAAGAAAATCAAATAAATAATGCGCCATTTCCAACTTAGAACAAGCCGGAATTTCTACCTCTCTTCCTTGCCTATCTAAAAACACCGCTTGATTATTATCACTACCAAAACCACTATCAGTCTTATCAATAGGATTCGCTACAATTGCATCTAATTGTTTTCTCTGCAATTTTTCCCGCGCAGGAGTAATAATATCGCCTGTTTGTGCTGCAAAACCAATTAATAATTGATGGGGTTGTTTGCGTTTTCCTAATTCAGCAACTATATCCGGTACTGGTGCAAGAGGTAAATTTTCGGGGAGTGATCGCTTGGGTAATTTTTCGGTACTATATTCTTGAGGCTTGATATCTGCAACTGCGGCAGACATGACAGTTATATCTGCATTAGCTAAACGCTCTAACATTACGTGCTGCATTTGGTCTGCACTAACTACCTCAATTCCTTCCACTCCCAAAGGTACATCCCAACTCGCTGGACAATGCACTAATATTACTTTTGCACCTCTGTGCAGTGCTGCCTGTGCTAATCCTAAACCCATTTTACCTGTGGAGGGATTGCCAATAAATCGCACCGGATCTAAATATTCTTGCGTTCCTCCAGCACTGATTAAAATCTGCTTGCCAGCTAAATCTCTTTTCCCTTGGGTATGTAATAAAGATTGAATATAAACACATATTTCTGCGGGTTCTGCCATTCTGCCAGCACCAATGCGATCGCACGCTAGCAAACCAGAACCAGTTTCATTACCATGAAACCTGTTATCTGTCAACAGCTGCCGCCAATTTCTCTGCACCGCTACCTGTTCCCACATATCCGTATTCATGGCTGGTGCTAACAACACGGGACAAGTAGAAGCGAGAACAGTATTTGTCAGTAAATTATCTGCCATTCCATAAGCTAATTTAGCCAAAGTATTAGCAGTTAAAGGCGCAATTACGATTAAATCGGCCCATTCACCCAACTCAATATGCAAGGGACGAAAATAAATTGGTTGGCAAAAATCATCATCAGTATAAGCTTGATGCCGGGATAAAGTGGCTAAAGTTAAAGGAGTGACAAATTCTTGAGCAGACTTAGTAAGAATAACTCGCACTTCTACCCCAGACTTAAACAGAGTAGAAACTAATTCACAGACTTTATAGGCGGCGATACCGCCGCCTATAGCAACAATAACTCGTCTGGATTGAGGATTTGGGATTTGGGATTTGGGATTTGCAGATGATGGCATTTGGAGGCAAAATTCCAATTATCTTTGATTTTAGCCTGTCAAACCCAATCTAAAATCCAAAATCTAAAATCTCTAGGCTTCGTCGTAGGGTTCTAAATCTAAAAGGTGGATGTACGGCTCAACCAACTCTGGACGCTGAAACGCGATTGCTCGCAGTAGATGCCAATCATTTAAACCCTCAAAAGCATTACTATAATTATCTAATTCCAGACGGTTGGCTAAATCTTTTACTTCTGTTGCTGTCATAGCAGCAATTTCTTTCCTGGAAATGCTTAGAGTTGTCATAATGCTTGCCCCTCCCTTTTGCAGCATTCGCATTCAGCTTTAGGTGGAGCTGCGTTAAAATCTTCCACCCAATCTATATTACTAATTAGTGGCCATTTAATTTGTAAAAATTTAGCTGATTTCCACCCTAAGGTTGTAAAAAATTTGTAACTTAAGTTTAAGTTGCAAAATGACTGTGGCATAAAGAAAGCTACAAAGCTTATGTAGTAAGTCTTTTACAAGCTAAAATCTAAAATCTAAAACCCAAGATCCAAAATTATTGAGTCTAACTAATTGTCTTAATAACAAAATTTCTCAACACCTCTAACATTTGCAAATTAATTTCATGTCCCATGTCAAATTCATGATATTCCACCGCCACTCCCAGGGATTGGGCAACTTCTGTTGCTTTAATAGCAGCCTGTAATGGTACAACTTGGTCTTGTCTTCCATGCATAATTAATGTGGGTGGAAAACTATTTTGATGAAGATTCCCTATGTTGGGATGTAAATACCCACTCATCACAACTAAACCAGCAAGGGGCAAAGTTAATCCCACATCTAAAGTCATGGCACCACCTTGAGAAAACCCACTCAAAATAGTGCGTGATAACGGCACACCTGTATTACTCTCTAAAGAAAGTAACCAATCTATCAACAATTGCCGACTTTCTGCCAATCCTTCATACATATTCCTATCCCGTAAGTCATACCACGCCCTACCCACAGGAGAATATGGATATGGATAAGGTGCGTTGGGAAGAAAGAATTCATAATCAGGTAAGTTGACATAAGGCACTAAAGCTTCAACATCTTGAGCATTTGCACCCCAACCGTGTAATGTGATAATTAAAGCGGTGGGCGCTTGCTGTGTTTTGGGCGAAAATTTGATGAAATCTAATGTTTGAGTCATGAGTAAGAAATGGGGTGTAGAGGGAGCAGGATGCACGAGAGTAGGCGAAGTAGGGGGAGAATAACAACTGATAACTGATAACTGTTTATTAATTCCCCTGCAACGGTGCATTTAAAGCTTTTTCAATGCGATCGCGGGTTTCTAGTAAATGCGCTTTAGTATATTCGGCATCAGAATTCATTCCCCGGAGTTCATTGTTTAATTGTTTGAGCTTATACCAGGCTAATGTGCGACCATCTTGTGGTACATCTACTTTTCGTAATACCATTGCTGTTAAGAAGTTCACATATTGCCGTTGTAAACCCCGCCGCACACTAGAAATTTTTAATTTTCTTCTTGGTTGTAAAACTTCTGTCCAAATTCCGGTTTGTAAAGTCCCAAAGAACTCAGGTAAACTTAGTGCTTCTCCTTTTGCGCTTTTGAGTTCAATATCCTTCATCCGAGAGAGGCGATCGCCTGAGAGTAAATCACTCAATACCATACTTTGGAAAAACAATACTAAATCATAAACTGGGTAATCTAAGTGTTCCCTGGCAGGACTGCTACCCCAATGTAGCCAACGTTCTGGGGCTAGTTTATTTATTAGTTCTGGTGAAAACTTCAGCGCATCCTCAGCAAAAACATATTTTTGCAATGTCGCTAATGCTTGCCGTTGTTGTTCGACAGGTACAGCGATAAATAGTAATCTTCCTTGATTTTCACCAGGATGAACACGGTAAAAAGACTGTCCACCAATGTATTTACTAGTATAATATAACTGCTGTAAATAATTGCCAAATATAATGTTAAATCTTTCCCTTAAATCACTGTAACTTTCTCCAGAAATTGGATAGCCTTGATTTAAACGTTCCCACATAATCAGAGAATTATCCAACTGCCATTGTGAATAAATTAGAATATTACTGCTATGCTCCCAAGGAGCAGATGTCGGATCAATACTAGATGTATCCTCATCTGGAGAATAACTCAACTCTGGTTTTGCCGATTGTTTAGGAATTTCTTCTAAAAATGGTTTTTATGCTATGGAACTTTTCGCTCCAAAAGCAGTGTGAGCATACTGTATTTCCCATATATCATAGCTTCCCACCTGATTCGGAAAATAATCTCCTTGGGATGTACCGCGCGGAGCTATATTGGGAGAGATATAATCCATTAGTGCGAGTGATTTCAGGATTATTCATTTCCTCTGGTACTAATAAGGTACTACCACGAAAATTGTGTCGTAATCCTAAAGTATAACCAACTTCATGACCAATAATTAAGCGTAAATTAAATATTGATGGATATAATCCTTAAATTTCTGTTTATTAGGAGTAGTTTTTGTTAAAAATGACATTGCCAATGAACCAAAAGCAAACTTATTAGCTGCTTCTATAGCAGAGCATAAATCATACTGTCCCGGTAGCTTAGATAAGTTGCCAACTAATCCTTTAGTATTTTTATCACCTTGGCGACAAAGCAGGCGATTTTTTTTCCATCAACGCTGATAAGGTAGTAGGAGTTGCTGTTGGTGAAGGTAAAACAATTTGCCGATAATTATTTTTTAAGGCTCGGATAAAACTAGCATCTATAAGAATATCTGCATCCAAAATTTCACCACCCAAGGGATTGACACGGGATGGACCAAGAGGAAAATATCCGTCTACTGTATTAATCCAGGGAATAGTATTGTAACGAATATCAGCAGCACCCCATCTAGCATTATCAGGCATTTGTCGGACTTCTATTCCATCTTTGAATCCCGCTTTCAAAAAAGCTTGATTCCACATTAACACCCCTTCTTTAATGGCATCACGATATTTAAAAGGGACGGCATTATCAATCCAAAAAACAATTGGTTTTTTCGGTGGAGAAATTTCGGCGTTAGGATCTTGTTTTTCTAAGTTCCAACGATTGACATAATGTACAAAATGCTCATTACTATCATCTGTGGATAAATCTTGATAGGCAGTCAAAAAATATCCTACCCGATCATCTGCCAAACGGGGTTGATAATTATTATTAGGCAATTGGGAAAGGCTATAGTGAAGCCGCAAAGTGAAGCCTCGACTATCAGCTAGTACACTAGAATCTTGCTCTTGCTCCTTGCTAGTACCAGTAAAATTGAAAACTGACTCAATTTCTACATTGTTGGGAAAAACTTTAGCATTACCAAAATAACTTTTATCTGGACTAGCAGCTAATTCTAAACTTGCAGATAATCCAGCTAAATCTGTCAGCAGTAAATCCTCTAAATCAATGAGGATAGTATTTCGTTGAGGATGAATGCTTTTAATAGGAAGATTGTACAATACAGAGTCACTAAAAGATCGGGAGAGCGAGCGCACTTGGGGATCTTCTGTACGGGTGGGTAAATTAACATTACGAACGACAAACTGCAAGTCATTATCTACTCGTTGGAAATAAAACAGAAAATCTTGCAATGGCATACCAGTATAAATCCCTCCTTCACCAATGCCAGATTCCAACGTGGACGTAGCTAAGAAGTTTTTTTTGTAGTTGCGCTGGCTTAATTTATGAATATATTTTGTTCTTGTCTTTTTGGCGATAAAGAGTAAATATACCCTCTAATTTTGACAGTCTTTAACAACTTCATCAAATGCTTCCAACTGATCTTCTTTGCCAGGTTTAAAACTATTGGTCGGCTTTTTGGTTAGCTTCTTAGCAGTTTGGGCAATTTCTAGAAATGGCTGCCCTCTGGCTTTTTGTGGATCATCTACTACCCACATAAAAGCTTGTTTTTGTACTTGTTTATTCTGATTAAGTACCCATATTTTCGATGCTGGTAAAGTTAGTTGAGCCGAAGTTACCATCTTTTTCTCTGCTTCTGTCTCCAATGACTGAGCGCCAGCAGTTCCTATCCCTAAAAACAAACTGTGTAACAAAACGATATAAAATGTTAATTTGTTCATCATGTCTTATACGAGAGATACCATATTCAGCGAGGCAAAGTAGGGAGAGATAGTAGGTTTAATTTAATGGCTCGTTTGCGTAGCAAGGACATTGCCTTTACATTAAAAAATTTACGAGTTGACAGCACTCTGATACTCAGCTTATTTTATTAGGATTCTCTTAATACATACCCTACACCACGAACCGTTTGAATTAAGCGCTTTTGTCCTTCTTCTTCAATTTTCAGACGTAAGTACCGAATATATACTTCAATCACATTTGACTCACCCATAAAATCGTAACCCCAAACATTTTCTAAAATTTGTTCGCGGGTTAATACTTCACGGGGATGTTCCATAAAGAACTTTAATAATTCAAATTCCTTCATTGTCAATTCTATGGTTCTGCTGTTGTAGATGACGCGACGGGTTCCGATATCTAAAACCAAATCCCCAAAGCGTAGCTGTTCTGTGGTATCAAGATCAGGTTTGAGATACAAACGAACCAACTTCAAAAAATCTTCCGAGCGATAGGGTTTGAGAATGTAATCGTCAGCACCAGCTTCCAGACAAGCTACACGATCATCAACTGTATCTCTAGCCATTAAAATTAATACAGGAGAACAGTTGCCGATAGTATGAAGATTTCTGCACAACGAGAGTCCTGACTCTCCAGTCAGCATCCGGTCTATAACTATTAAAGCAGGTTGGCGATGACTATGCCCACCTCCGGCATCACGGTATTGTTGTAAACCACTGACTGCATCATGAGCCACAATCGCATCATAGCCAGCTTCTTCCAAATCAAAAGCCAGTTGATGAGCTAGACTATCATCGGGTTCAATCACCAGAACACAGGCACTGTGAGGAAGCATCATATCAGTTGCTAATTGGTAATTATTAATTGGTAATTGGTAACTAGTAATTGGTAATTGGTAACTAGTAATTGGTAATTAGTAATGGAAAAAACTGTATTCCATCAGTTATTAGCTATTGCTTTGTTGCATAAATTTCAGGCAATACTACTTGTTACAAATTGGTATTAACGATGTTTTAGCACGTTCTGGATAAAACATCGACTTTCCCAAGATGCAAATTTAATTACTCATTCGCAATACAATTGCCTAACTGTCAATTCGGGAAGAAAACCAGTTTTGACTACGATTGATAACAGACTACTTACTACTGAGCACTAAGGTAATTCTACTGAATTGGGTTTAGCAATATGTGGTAGACCCCAACCTAACTTTTCCCTTAAAATACGGAAAAACTCTGGTGATTGTAAGCGAATGAAGCGAGCATTATATGGTGAGCGCTCCAAATATACCCGATTCTCTGGTATAATATAGCACCCACTAGTTCCATCTACCACCATCACCAACCGGGGGATATTCACTGGATAGATGTTAACCGGTTCACTATCAGGAAACACCAAAGCCCTAGAAGCTAGGGAATGGGGACAAATTGGTACTAGCTGCAATACAGGTACACCAGGAGTAATCACAGGACCACCGGCACTTAATGAATAAGCAGTTGAACCAGTTGGAGTAGAAACAATTACACCATCGGCTGCAATATCCACCGCTGCATGATGACCAATTGCAATCTCAAAATGACACATCGACGTTAAAGGTTCTCGATGCAGCACCATTTCATTTAAACAGAGAGCTTCCCATAATACTGCCTCTTCCCGTACAACTTTGACGGTGAGCATGACTCGTTCTTCGATTTCATACTTACCTGCGATTACCTGTTCAATGGCTTGGGGCAGTTGGTTAAGATAAGTTTCTGTCAAAAATCCCATGTGACCAGTATTCACCGTCAACAAAGGGATACCACAGGGTGCCACTTGACGAGACGCTGCTAAAACAGTACCGTCTCCTCCTAACACCACCCCAAACTCCATGTCTGAGTCAAAACCAGGGGGTTTTAGACCTGTAATCGGCGTGTGGCATACTGAACTATCAGGATGGGAATAGCCGAGTATACCACCCATACTAGTTGTCACACACACATCCCAACCAGCTGCGGTTAGCTGATTTTTCAGTTCGATAGCGACACGAACCGCTATCGGCTTGATGTCGTTGTAAATAATGCCTGCTTTCGGCACACTTAAATATCCAATTTTAGGCGATTCTTAATCTTTATAAGAAAATAGGCTGAAAACCCCGGAATTAAACCCTAAAAACCCAAAAAATTTTTAGTGTTTAATGTCTTTGAATCCGGTGATGAAAGCCATTTGAGGGGTTTAGACCTCAGAGATTTGATGGTATCATAAATTTAATCCCTGAATACGGTGCAAAACCCAATAAGTGGAGTGTCCACTCCCCGCTCTAAAGAGACAGGGATTCTTAAGTAGCCAAAAGTAGACTCTTAAAGGCGTAGTTAATGCGCCACTACTAACTCCATATTAATCAATTATTTTATTGGCTATTAACTTTTGAAGACTGTTTAAAAGGAGTCTTTGTATCTTTTTGCTTTTTATTCTTAGTTTTTTCATAGTCTAACTCTTTCAGCTTTTTCATAATCCGGCTGAAATACTCTTGCAAGTATGTTTCTACAGTAGCTGTTTGTTGTTTGTCTAAACCAAATACTGTATATACTTCATCCATTGGAGCATTTAGGGCTATTCCACTGGCTAAAACTTCTGTAAAAGCTAGTCTGTCGGCAACATTCCATCCCCATTGAAAAAACCGCAGCAACCCCTGTACACTACGCAGTAAGCCAATGGGCATCCGTGTTACTCTGGCATCTTTCCCAGACAAGCGTTCGCAAATGTTAATTATTTCTTCTGCACTCCAAGCACGAGTACCAACCACAGGGAAACCTTGATTTTGGGTTTCTGGCACACTCAAAGCGCAAATAGCAAATTTAGCAATATCCTGAGTATCCATATAAGCTACGGGTGATGAAGAACCGGTCACCCACACCGGCTGATTTTCCAAAATGGGTATGCCATATTGACCAATTAATCCCTGCATAAACCCAGCTAAACGGAGAATTGTATAATTTAAGCCAGATTCAGCTAGAAACAATTCGGTACACCGCTTAATTTCCATCAGCGGTACGTTGGGATATTTATCAGCATCAAGAATTGAAAAGAAGATAAAACGCTCCACACCAGCTACTTTTGCTGCTTGAATTAATGCTACCTTACCTTCCCAATCTACCTGTTTAATAGTTAATGAATCTGTGGGGCGAGATGTAGAAGCATCTATCACTTCGGTTACACCTGCTAATGCTGCTTCTAGGGTTTGGGGTGTACACAAGTCTCCTCTGACCAGTTCTGCTCCCCATTCTTTAAGAAATGAAGCTTTTTTCGTACTTCGGACTAAACAGCGTACCTTATATCCCTCATCGATAGCACGACGAGCCAATTGTCTTCCTAAGGTGCCAGTGGCACCGACGATTAATAATGTCATGAGGGTCTTTATAAATTTTAATGTTTTATGAAAAGAATCTTAACAGAATTTAGCTTATGAAAATAATCTTAACAGAATTTAGCTATGGAAATAAAACTTTACATTTCTCTCAGGAGTTCAGGAGCAAGAATTAATTTTTCTCTTCCTGCCCCTACCCCCTGGATCTCTGCTTATTCTTCTGCGCCTTGAATTTTCAGTAACAAAGCACCAATGCCCCAGCCTACGAAGATTAAGCCGAAAGACAACATAGCTGCATTTAAGATTTCGCTGCCCATTTGCTGTGATTCTCCTTTGTGAATTGTTTATTTATGTTTCCTGTTTCTGAGAGGGGTAAATTAGAGTTGATGTTTGAAATCTTATTTTTGCCCGTCATAAATCAGGTAAACTAGGTCTGTTACTGCTATTGGATTAGACCTTTGTGAATAATTCTAAACTACTTTAGCAGCTAATTGGAATTGGCGCTGGGATACGGCGATATAGGTTAATTAACAGAAAGTAATTTTCCCACTGACTCATGACTAATCAAGGTCCACGTTTGGCGGTAACATTGGGAGATCCTGCTGGAATCGGTTCAGAGGTGATTTTGAAGGCTTTGGCAGATTCGGAAGTTACCCAAAACTGTCATGTGGTTGTAGTGGGTTGTCGTGATTTACTCACTAAAGAGTATAAGAATTTAACTGCTAATACGAGTAATTGGCTATATTTGGCAAATCCAGCAGATTTATCTGTGATTGATGTGCCACATTCAGACGAAATTATGACCGGGGTGGGTAATGAGGTTAGTGGTGCGGCGAGTTTTGCTTATATGGAATGTGCCATAGCGCAAACTTTGGCTGGTGATTTTGATGGTATTGTCACAGCACCCATCGCTAAATCTGCTTGGAAAGCGGCTGGATGCTATTACCCAGGACAAACGGAACTGTTAGCCGAAAAAGCAGGTGTGGAGCGTTTTGGAATGTTATTTGTAGCGCGCTCGCCCTTTACCGGTTGGACTCTCCGCGCTCTACTTGCTACTACACATATTCCTTTATGTAAAGTATCTGAAACCTTAACACCGCAATTATTAACAATGAAACTTGATTTATTAGAGGAGTGTTTACAAAGGGATTTTGGTATCGAAAATGGAAGAATTGCGATCGCAGGTTTAAATCCCCACAGTGGAGAAATGGGACAATTAGGACGAGAAGAAATAGATTGGCTAATTCCCTGGTTACACGAAGAACAGCAAAAACGCGCCCACTTAGAACTAGAAGGACCTATACCGCCAGATACAATGTGGGTTAAACCTGGTCAAGCTTGGTATGGTAATTCTGATATCAAAAATCCCGCTGATGCTTACTTGCCACTTTACCACGACCAAGGTTTAATTCCCGTCAAGTTGATGGCCTTTGACCGCGCTGTAAATACCACCATCGGTTTACCATTTGTCAGAACTTCACCCGACCACGGAACCGCATTTGATATTGCGGGAAAGGGTATTGCTGACGCAACAAGTATGAAAGCAGCGATCAAGTTAGGAGTTGAGTTAGTGAAACAGAGGTATAGAGTGTAGGTTGTACAGTGAAGCCTAGCCCCCTGAACATCTAACCCAAATAAAAGTAGGTTGTGGTATGTACTTGATTTAAATACCGGACTCAAGTCCAGGATATTCGTAAAGCCAAAGGATCTTGCTAAGGATTCAGGCTAAGGATTCAGGTGGTGGGGTATAGTGTATCTACCAGATGAAGAAGCTCTCAATCAAATCACCAAAAGTGAATTTGTGAAAATTCATGATGCTCATTGGGGGATTGAAAGTTTTCATAGAGCCATCAAACAAGTATGTGGAATTTTTCGATTTATGGTTAGAGATAGCCAAGGAATTAAAACACAGAAATTATGTTCACTTTAGTTGTACGCAACTACATTATTGTGGAAAATCTTACCAATAATGCTGGTGCTGCGTAATACTCATGGATGAGTTTTTTTGTCAATGCGTAACTCCTAGTAAATTGTCATTCTGTTAGCGAAGCTTGGCTTAAGCCATACGGAACGGAGTGAGGTGTATCCCCCTTGGGGACACTGCGTGAACATTGTGCTGCGCTTCATACCCTGCGGGAAGCAACTACAGCATGACAATAGACTTAGACATGAGACTTACACATTTGGGATGCTCCCAATTTAATTAAGATGAAACTGTCTGTAATTGTAAAATTACAGGAAAATGATCAGAAGGCCAAATATCTTCCCACTGTTGACGGTCAATAATTACTTGTTCGATTTGGAAACGGCGATCACAATATATCGTATCTATCGCATCCCAAGCTTCACCTGTAAACTCATGAAAGGTTTTCTGTTTGTCTAAGGGAAGAGTTGCTAAAGCATCTTGTATTTTGTAATTATCGGCTAAGATCATCCGTGCTAAGGTAGTGGGATTAGCGTTAAAATCCCCTGTTAGCAGTAAATAATCTTCTGACGGAAATTCCATTAAACGTAGAATAACTAAAGCTGCACCTAACTCTCTAGCTTTAGCATTTTCGTGATCTAAATGAGTATTGACAATAGTTAGAGAAATACTAGGATTACCAACTGTAAAATTAGCCCAAGTTGCCATGCGTGGTAAGCGAGTGTCCCAAGTAATACTACCAGGAATTTCTGGAGTATCGCTGAGGTAAAAATCTTTGGTTTGCTGAAGTTCTAAGCGTTGGGGATTATAAAAAACTGCACAGTGTTCACCTTCTCCTGTCCCAGTGCGATCGCCCCCAATAAATTTATATTCTGGTAAAAGTGCTTGTAAATTACTAAGCTGAGGGGTTTTACCCTCTTGTGTACCAATTAAATCAGGTTGATAGTGTTGAATGACCGATGCGATGGCACCTATACGCTTTTCCCACCGACGGACCCCCGAATCCGGTTTGTCGTAGCGGAGGTTAAAACTCATGACGGTAATTTTCATTAGTTTCTTTAATTTAATCAATCTTAAAAAGAATATATATATTGAGCCTACATTTTATAGTTATGGAATAACTTAATTAGGGAGACTTAAACAAAAATTCAAAATTCAAAATTGCCATGAGGCTTGAGTAGACACAAATTCCCTGATAGACTTTAGCTGCAAAAATCGAAAATAAGACGAATTATCTAATCAAGCCTCAATTCAATAATGTGTTCATGAATTGCTCTTAGTATCGAGAGTTTAAACTTTAGAGCCTTCCGGTGGTTCAAACTTGTAACCATAACCCCGTACTGTTTTGATAAATTCTGGTGTACTAGAGTCAACTTCCATTTTTTTACGCAGCTGACCAATATGCACATCTACAACTCGTCCATCTCCCACATAATCACAACCCCAAATTTTTTGGATTAGTTGCGGACGACTCCAAGCTTGACCGGGATGACTGGCTAAAAAATGTAAGATATTAAACTCTAAAGCAGTTAAGGCTAAAGGTTTATCGTTTAGTGTCACTTCTCGACCTTCTGGGTTAATTGCCAGTTGTTTAAAAACAAGGCGTTGTGATTGACTAGGGTGGATGTAACGAATTCGTCTTAAAAGTGCTTCTACTCTAACTTCTACTTCTGCTAAGCTAAATGGTTTAGTCATGAAATCATCTGCACCTGCTGCCAAAACGCTAATTTTATCAGCCTCATCATTCCGGCTAGTAAGTATCAAAACTAAAACATTTGTACGACTTTGCATTTCTTGACAGAGTTTATAGCCATTAACATCTGGTAAATTCCAATCCAGAATTACCAAAGCTGGATTGAATTGTTCAAATAATGCCATAGCACTCTTACCATCTGCGGCCGATTCTATTCGATATTTTCGACTGAGAAACCGATAGACGAGATTTCTGACACTGAAATCGTCATCGACAATCATAATCTTAGGGGTAGTCATGGGAAGCGTATCCATAGTGCAATGCAGTCTGTTTATTGATTTATTGATTTTCTGTAGCGATAGATGAGTTTAGGTGTTCTTTTTGAAGAGTATATTTGCTCCTACTATAAACTAAGTATGAAAAATGTTGTAATTTTCGTAAACACTTAATTTTTTCGGAAATTTATGCAAACTTCATAATAAAGCTTCTAAAATGTATCGGTAATGTATGATTTTGGTATTTTTTTAAAAAATTTTGGTATAAATTTACAATATCTTGAAAACTAGGCGCACCAGTGATGCTAAGTACATTAGGCGATCACGCAAAAAATAAATAAGCGTATTATGTACATATATAAAAAAAATGGCTGCAACAAAAACAGGGAGTAACAGAGAAGAGTTAAAACGCACTAAAATTTCTCATCCGTTCTGGTATACACAGTTAATATTTACTGCGTATACAGCAGGAGTCAGGAGTCAGGACTAAAACTGTCTTGTTCTCTAGGTTTCAATTTAGATTCTGTACCTCATTGATCTGCAATCTCTTGTAGTTTGTCGTCACACTATATTTGATAAATTCTAAAAAATTTTATTATTTAGATTAATTTTAATTTGCTCAAATCCCAAAGGATTTTTTATCATTTTAATATATCTCAAGAGAGATTTTGCCAGGCTTATAACTGAAGAAAGATAAAGGATTTTTTATCATTTTAATATATCTCAAGAGAGATTTTGCCAGGCTTATAA
>ERZ1034427.52-NODE-52-length-25550-cov-2.954226_pt1 | contig 25550 bp, 14 predicted proteins | sample MGYA00520607_ERZ1034427 | MGnify/ENA primary metagenome ERZ1034427 (study PRJEB33736, sample SAMEA104288489) | Azolla caroliniana | place: Brazil | collected 1987 | study: EMG produced TPA metagenomics assembly of the PRJEB19522 data set (Is there foul play in the... | reverse complement strand
CAAGTTCGATATCTTCACCAGAGGCATAGCGCTGCAGATTGGCCATGCGGCCGACAAAGGCGTCGGGAAACCAGGCGCCTTGCAGAGGCACAGTGACCCAGCCATCGCCACCTTTGGGGTGGATTTCCAGGATATCGGGCTCGCCCACCGGATAGTTGAGATTGAGGCCGAGCTGAAGGTAAGCCGCACCTTCCGTTCCGGATATACGGAATTCGCAGGCCTGATGGCGGCGACCGAACTTGTGATCGTGATTGATCGACAGCGCGCAACGCACGCGGTCGCCATGGAACGTCGCCAGGGCGCCGGCGAGGGCCTCGCTGACATAGGCCGAGCCCGGCGCGGCGTTGGGCTCGATGCGCGCGGCGACGACGACGTGGGCGCCGACCACCGACGGGGCCTTGGTCAGGGGATTGGTGCCCAGATGCACCGGGCCGTAGTGCCCCCCGATCCGAAGGCCGAGACCTCGGGGCAAGCCCAGCGACCCCAGGTCCACCGCGCGATAGGCCTCCAGCAAGGCCAGCGCCGCCAGGGCCGCGTCGATCGGCTGGTCGAAAACCAGGAACAGACCGTCGCCCCACGTCTCGATGTGCCGGGGCCGCGCCCCCAAGCCCTCGACCACTTCGGCCAGTCGCCCCATGACCCCTTCCATGAAGGCCGGGATCTGGTCGTCCCGCAGCGCGCCGAAGCCCTGCACGTCGGCGAACAGCATGGCCTTCATCGCCCGCGAGCCGGTCTCGGCGGGCGGAGAAACGCGCGCGGCGGGAACCGGCCTGTCGACCGCGATCACCACGCCGCGACGACCGCTTCGCGCCCAGTAGGCCATGTCGGCCGAGACTCCCGCAGGCCCTGGCGCCGCGCGGCCATCCCAGGCCGCCAGTTGCACCGCCTCGGTCGCCAGGGTCTGGGCGCGAAGCACCGCGCAGCCCATGGCGAACTGACTGGCGTAGGCGAACACCTGCTCGTCGCCGAGATAGGGGTCTCGCGAGGCGTAGCGGACCGAGGCCGCGCGAGCCATGCAGCGCTCGAAGCGCGCGACCCAGGCTTCGCCGAAGGGCGTGACGGAGACCTCGACGAAGGCGGCGCGGTTGATGGGCAGCACGACATGCAATTCGCCGCCCGCGTCCAGCAGGGCCTCGGCGAAGACGATGTCGGCGCCGGCGGCCAGGCCGCCATAGCCGAACCCGACCCGCGCCGCGGCGAGCGCCTCGTCGATGCGCGGGCGAAGGACCTCGTCGCATACGTTCTGGATATGGCCGGTGAAATGCGCGCAGACCGGCGGTCGGAACGGCGCCAGCCAAGCCGCGTCGGCGCCGAGCTCGCGGCACAGCATCTCCATCTGGCGGAGCGTGGAGGCGTGGGCGGCGTAGGCGCGCGGCGCGAAGGTCAGCGCCTGCTCCATGCCGCGGCGCGCGGCGTCCAGGTCGCCGACTAGGAAGAGCGCCTCGGCGCGGCTGGCGGCCTCGTAGTAGGCGGCCTCGCCGGTCAGGCCCGACGGCGGCGTCCCCAGCACGGCCGCCGCGCGCGAGACGGCCCCGGCGCGATCGCCCGCGACCAGGGTCATGGTGGCGGCGTTGATCGCGCCGTAGACGCCGCCGAAGCGATCGGAAAGGGTTTCGTAGCGGAGACGCGAGGCCTTCGCGAAGGCGATCCGCCGAGCGCCCCGGCTGGCCAGGGCGACATCCTTCAGAAGCCGCGCGCCCAGGGCGATCGTATCGGCGTCGTCGTCCTGGGCGAGACCCAGACGGACATATTCGGAGCGCGCGAAGTCCAGCGCGCCCGCCCGGGCCAGGCAAAGAACGGCGGCATAGGCCGCGCCGGGCGGCGCGGCCTCGCCGTCAAGCGCGGCGTGAGCGATGTCGTAGGCCGCGAGGATCTCGCCGCGCCGGATCAGCGCGGCGATTTCATCGCGATCGAACGGCGTGTCCTGGGTCAGGGAACCTGGCCCGTGCCGTTCTCGACGTCCGGATCGAGGGTGATCTTCTGCAGCAGCGAGTCGAGCATGAACAGGCTGTAGGTGTAGATGCCCATCCGCGCGCATTCGTAGATGATCTTGAAGCCGGTGAACGGGGCGACGGGCTCGCCCTTGATTCCGGTGTTGACCCACAGGTAGCTGGAGAAGTTGATTCCGTAGTCCTCGTTGACCCGGATCGGCCGCGCCTGGAATTTCCAGCCCGCCTTCACCAGTTCGTCGCTCAGCCGGAAGAACAGCTCGCAGCGCTCGCTGAGATCCAGACTCAGCGGCTTCGGATGCTTGGGGTCGACAACGTTCATGAAGTTGTAGTTGTCGTGACGGTTCATGCCGATCACGATCTCGACGACTTTGCTAGGTGTGGGTTCAGTCATTGATGCGCCTCCCGAAAGGAAGCTCCACCAGAAAGAGAGTCTCGCCAAAACGCAAGGAATCCGGGGTGCGCGTAACCCGCTTTCGCTAGGCCGCGCACGATCTCGGCGGCCTCGTCCCCGCGACCCGCGCCGACGAGGGCGCGCGCCAGCACGTCGCGGCTGGCCGACGACACGGACGCCCGCCAGGGCCAGAGAGCCTCGACGGCCGAGGCGGGTCGTCCCGCCTCCAGCTGCGCGAACGCGTAGAGGCTGGCGGCGCCCGCGTCCTCGCGCCAGGCGCTCGTCTTCATGCGCGCGGCCAGGGCCTCGGCCAGCGCTCGCGCGGCTTCCGGCCGTCCGGTCTGTCGCGCGATGATCACCGCCTGCTGTTCCAGGCGGCCTTCGAACTTGTCGTTCCAAGGCTCGGCCTTGGGGCCCGAACTCCGGCTCGCGAGGATCCTGCCCGCCTCGGCGTCGGCGGCCCTGGCGTCGTCCAACCGTCCAGACCACAGCGCCAGGTCGGCCCGATCCATGAGGCTGTTGGCCAGATATTCTCGCCAGCGAGCGTTCGTCGGGTCCAGCGCCGACAGGCCGCGCAGCCGCTTGAGGTTCTCGTCCGACCGCGCCAGCGCCGAGCCCATCCGACCGAGGTCCAGCTCCAGCCGCGCCAGCGCCACCCGCGCGGCCACGGCGCGCGCCGTCAGGCGCTTGTCCGCGGTGTTTTGGGCGAGCGCCTCCTCGAGAAGGCGAACCGACGCCTCGCGTTCGGCGTAGGCCTCGCGCGGACGCGCCAGGCGCAGCAGGCAGTCCGCCGCCCAGGCCCGCGAGTTGGCCAGTCCTTCGCTCAGCTTCTGATCGTTGGGCGCGCGCGTCAGTTCAGCCTGGAACACCGACGAGGCCTCGCGGAAGGCGGTCAGAGCCTCTTCCACCCGCGCCTGCTCGAAGAACAGCGTGCCCAGGTTGTTCTTGGCGTAGGCGACCTCGATCCGCCAGTCGGGCCGGGTGGAATCGAGCGCCACCAGCTTGTGGGCCAGCTCGTCATAGCGCCGGAAGCGGCGTTCGGCTCCCGCCAAGTCTTCGCGACGCCACTGGACGTAGCCTAGCCAGAAGACGTTCTGCGCCTCGTCGAAGACGTAGTCGCCGTTGCGAGGATTGCGTTCGACCAGGGTGTGCGTGGTCGCCGCCGCCTGGGAGAAGGCGTGCTCGGCGCCGACGAGATCGCCTCGCTGCTCGCGGATGGTGCCCAGCAGGGTCTGGGCCTTGGCCCGTTGGCCCAGGGCCTTGTCGTCCAATCTGTCCGTCTGGGCCTTGGCGTAGTAGGCCAACACCTTGGCGCTGACGCTGTCGAGCACGTCCAGCCGCCCCACCGGCTCGAGCTGCTGACGCAGATCGCCCAGCATGAAGGCCACCAGGGCCTCGGTCTCGTCACGCTGTTGCCGAGCGATCTGGCGGGACTTCAAGGTCACCGCCGTCATCGCGCCCATGCCGATCGTCAGGGCCACCGCCGCCGACGTGAACGCGGCCATCACCCGCAGGCGCCGCCGAGCGTCGCGCTGAACCAGTCGGTCGAGGGCCACGCCGAGCAGCCGCGCGGCGATCTTCAGGCGCGCCAGCCGCCGGCCGTCGCCGTTCGGACGCAGGTCCACCGCCAGCGGCTCCACGCCCCGCGGCAGCGCCGCGCGCAGCGAGGGCGGCAGGATGGCGGCCAGATCGGTGTTCGCCCCGACCTCCGGCGTGATCACGCAGATGATCCGCTCCGGAGCGGCGCCCTTCAGGAAATAGTCGACCTCCTGGTCCACCCAGCGCGAGGCCGCCGACGCCTCGGAGCACAACACGATCAGCGCGTCCGAGCGCTCGAGCGCGGTCCTGATGGCTTCATTCAGATCAAGAGACGCGCTCAGCTCGTCGCGGTCGCGAAAGATAGGCCGCAGAGTCGCCTTGGAGAGGTCATTTCCGCCCTTGGCGAGAAGGCGCGGCGGGCGGTAGGTCTCAAGCGCGCGGTGAAGCCATTGAGCGGCTTTGCGATCGCGGTGACTATAACTGATAAACGCCTTGTACCGCTGTCGGCTATCCATCCATCGCCCCCGATCGACAGCAGGAGCGTCCTTCGATGAAAACGATTTCTCCATCGCTCGCCCCCCCGCCGTCCCATACGCCGAAAGCAGCTTGGCCTAAAGACTATCGCGCAAATCGTGTATTCCGACACATGCTTCAGCCTGAGATTGAAACCCTGGGCGGCGCGGTCGAGCAGCTGAGCTACGGCAAGGGTGAGATGATCCTGCAGCGCCACGACGAGGAGGGCGGCATCTACCTGCTTCTGGAGGGCGTTCTTCTGGCCAATCAGTACGCCAGGTCCGGTCGCGAGGTCGGCTATCGGCGCATCACGGCTGGAAACTACTTCGGAGAAATCTCGGCGATCGACGGCCTGCCGCGCTCGGTCAATATCGTGGCGCTGGAGGACTCCCGCATCGCCCGCCTGCCCCAGTCTCTGGTGCGTCGGCTGTTCGAGGAGTCGCCCCGCTTCATGAGGGCGCTGCTGGAGGACATGGCGGGTCTGGCGCGGTCGCTGACGGACCGACTCTTCGAACTGACCGCCATCTCGGTGGCCTGTCGCGTCGACATCGAACTGCTGCGGATGGCCAGCGCCGCCAGCCCGGATGGCCGTCAGGCCGTGATCAGCCCCTGCCCCACCCACGCGGAGCTCGCCGCGCTTCTGGGCAGCCAGCGCGAGCCGGTGACCCGCGAACTGAACCGGCTGGCGGGCCTGGGCATCGTCCGCCAGACCGGTCGGACCCTGCACGTCCTGGATCTTCCCGCCCTGGCCGGAGAAGTCGAACGCATCGGCGGCGAGGTCTGAGGCCAGCGCGCGTCCTCGCGCGCTGGCTCCAAGAGCGACGGCGTCCTGATTTGCTTACTTGATCGCGGCGAAGTCGGCCGTCAGACGCTTCTTGGCCATGCTCGGCGCGGTGGCGATGGCGGCTTCCGCCTGTGCGGCGTTCGGCTTGCCGTCGCCGACCTTGGCCACGAAGGCCATGCCCATCGCCCAGTGCGGCGCGCACTTGAAGCCATAGACGCCCGACTTGGCGACCTTCACGACGACTTCCTTGCCGATCAGGCCTTTCACGGGCGCCACGCCGGCCGGCCACATGCCGGGGATCGTCTCGACGTTATGGCCAACGTCGGTCGGGATGAAGCGGATGGTGTCGCCGACCTTCAGCTTCGCGGTCGCCGGCTCGAACACCATCATGCCCTGCGAGCCCTGGTTCTGCATCTTGACCCGCAGTTCGGCCGCGCCAGCGGTCCCGGCGATCGCCACCGCGCCGATCATGGCTCCGGCGACGAGAACGGACTTCAACATCTTCACTCACCTTTGTCTGGGCGCGGGCGAGCCGCCCGCTCGCCGCCACCGATAGACCTGGCGGGAGCGGGAAACCTTGCTCCAGAACAAGGCGAGGCGAATTCGCGGCCCGTCCAACCGGGCGTCCCGCGCTCGCGCGTCACCCGGCGCGACACCGCGCGACAAGTGTCACGTCCTCCGAGGCGGACGCGAGCGCGCTCGACCGGGAGCAACGCCGGCAAACAATAAATACCTAAGATTGATCTCTTCGTGCATGAAAATCACTAGCAACTAGAAATACTGACCCCTGACAGATGTGGACCTCACGCCAAATAAAGCACCAGCCCTTAGTTGGTGGCGCGATTTGTCGCACCCAATACTGAGCCATTTCGAGCAGGTGTTCATACATAAGTTACCGTGGCCGCCGCATTGCCATCACACAAAGCAAATTCTTCTAGTACTTAAAGCGGGGATTAGAAATGAAGTATCTGTACGTGACCGCGGCGATCGCGCCCTTTCTGCTGATCATGCCGGCGGCCGCTCAGGCCGCGGACAAGGCCGTTCAGAGCGCGGGCGGTAAGGATCAGGGCGAGGCGGTGTTCTCGACCGGCGTCGCCAAGGGGCGCGACCGTCTGGACAGCGCCACCTCCACCAGCGCCCTGCGCGCTTCGGAATTCGAAACCTACGGCGCCCACTCGCTGGGCGAGGTTCTGCGCAACATTCCCGGGATCCGCGCCGAGTACGCGATCGGCGAAGGTAACGCGAACTACTCGATCCGCGGCCTGCCGCTGTCGGGCACGGGCTCGAAGTACGTGCAGCTCCAGGAAGAAGGCCTGCCCGTCCTCGAGTTCGGCGACATGTACCAGCTCGGCACGGACATGTTCATGCGCGCCGATCTCAACCTCTCGCAGATCGAGACCATCCGCGGCGGCTCGGCCTCGACCTTCGCCTCGAACTCGCCGGGCGGCGTGATCAACCTGATCTCCAAGACCGGCGACACCGAGGGCGGCGCGATCCAGGGGACCTACGGTCTCAACTACGGCGAGAAGCGCGTCGAGGGCGACTACGGCGGCAAGATCAGCGACACCTTGCGCTTCCACGTCGGCGGCTTCTATCGCCAGGGCGAAGGTCCGCGCGACGTCGGCTTCACCGCCTACAAGGGCGGGCAGATCAAGGCCAACATCACCAAGACGTTCGACAACGGCTATGTGCGGGTCTACGGCAAGTACCTGAACGATCGTACGCCAGCCTACACCTTCATCCCGATCAAGGTCAGCGGCACCGACGCCGATCCGACCTTCAGCGGCCCGGCGAACTTCAACTTGAAGACCGACTCGCTGCTGTCGCCCTATGTCAGCAACGTCGTCCGCTTGGACGAAAACAACAACCTGATGCACGATGATGTTCGCGGCGGCCAACATGCCGTGGTCAAGTCGGTGGGCGTCGATGCTCAGTTCGACGTGAACGGGTGGACCATCAGCGAGAAGTTCCGTTTCTCCGACGTGGGCGGCGGCAACCTGACCATTCGCCCGATCTCGGTGAACCAGGCGTCCGTTCTGTCGGCGGCCTATGGCGGCGCCGGCGCCACGCTCAGCTACGCGTCGGGCCCCAACGTGGGCCAGGCCGTCACCGCGACGACCCTGAACGGCAACGGCCTGCTGACCTCCTCGCTGCAGCTGAACACCAAGATCAAGAGCCTGGACAACGTCACCAATGACATCCGCGCCAGCCGCGTCTGGGACATCAAGAGCGGCGAACTGACGACGACCGCCGGCTTCTACGCATCGTCCCAGGACTATGCGACGGACCTGAACTTCCTCAACGTCCTGGCTAGCGCCGCGGGCGATGGCCAGTCCACGCTGATCAACACCAAGACCGCGGCTGGCGTGCCGTACACGCAGGATGGTTATGTCTCCTACGGTCTGAACACCACCTTCCGCCGGGTCTACGACATGAACTACGGCGTCAACGCGCCGTACGCCTCGGTCAACTACCGCCTCGGCAAGATCGCGGTGGGCGGCAGCCTGCGCTACGACATCGGCAAGGTCCGCGGCACGCTGTACGGCATGGAGCTGGGCGGCGGACGCGTGGGCGTGGGGTCCGTCGACATGAACCGTGACGGCGTCATCTCGACGGCCGAGACGAAGGTGTCGGTGCTGCCGCTCGGCCGGCCCGGCAAGGTTGACTACAACTACAACTACCTCAGCTACTCGACCGGCGTGAACTACCGCGTCGCCGAGCAACTGGCCGTCTTCGGCCGCTACAGCCGCGGCGGTCGCGCCTCGGCGGACAAGATCCTGTTCACGCCGGCGGTCAACTACGACACCGGCAAGCTGGTGGACAACGACAGCGCCTACGACACCGTCAAGCAGGCCGAACTGGGTCTGAAGTACCGGATCTCGGGCGTGACCTTCAACGTCACCGGCTTCTCGGCCAAGACCGGCGAGCGCAACACCCAGATCGTGAGCGGCGCCGACGGCTCGGCTCAGGTTCTGAACATCGTGCGCGGCTACAAGGCCAAGGGCGTCGAGCTGGAGGCGGCCGTCCGCAAGGGGCCGTTCAGTGTCAACGCCGGCGCCACCTATACGGACGCCAAGATCACCAGCGACGCCACCCGCCCGCAGCTGATCGGCAACAAGCCGCGCCACCAGGCCGACTTCATCTACTCGGTGACGCCGCAGGTCGAGCTGAAGTACGCCACGGTGGGCTTCAACGTGATCGGAACCACCAGCAGCTTCGCGCAGGACACCAACCAGCTGAAGCTGCCGGCCTACAAGCTGGTCAACGCCTTCGTGCAGGTCCGTCCGGTCGAGAACGTGCAGCTGATGCTGAACGTCAACAACGTGTTCAACAAGCTGGCCCTGTCCGACTCCGAACAGGCCACGATCCCGGCCAGCGGCGTGGTGCTCGGCCGCACCTACCTGGGTCGCACCGCCTCCGCGACGCTGCGGTACACGTTCTGATCCGATCTCGTCGGGACGCTCCGCGCGTCCCGGCGCTGACAAGCGCGAGCGCCTCGTCGGTCGAGAGACCGGCGGGGCGTTTGTCGTTTCGCGTCCCGGCGACGTCTCGCTAGGCGACGGTCCTGAACGGCGCGACAGGCGCCTCTGGCGGGGGCGCGGGACAGTTCTTGGCCAGGAACTCGCCGTGGCTGGGCAGACCCGCGACCTGGGCCGCAAGCATCGGGGCGGACTGGTCCAGGGTCTGGCGGATCACCTCGTACGGGATCGTGTCGACCAGTTGCTGGTAGCGTCGCGGCCGCGCGCCCATGCCCTCCATGACCGACTGCCACGAGGGATTTCGGAACATGTTGTCGACGCCTTCGCGCAGCACGCCGGCGCCTTCGAACAGGGCCATGCGTTCCTTCAGGCTGTCGGGGATCGGCGCCGCGCGAACCGCCCGCCAGAAGGGCGTGTCGTCGCGCTGGGTCTTGCAGTAGTGCAGGACGATGAAGTCGCGGATCTCCTCGTAGTCGGCGACCATCCGGCGATTGTACTCCGCCCGAAGCGCCGGATCGAAATCGCGATCTGGGAAGAAGCGCAGCAGGAAGTCGACGCCGCGATAGATCAGGTGCAGGGCCGTCGATTCCAGCGGCTCGATGAAGCCGCCCGCCAGGCCCACGGCCACGACGTTCTTCTCCCACAGCCGCTGGCGCACGCCCGTCTTGAACGGGATGAACATCGGCTCCATCAGCGGCCGGCCCTCCAGCTGGCCCATCAGGGTGGCGCGCGCCTCGTCGTCGCTGACAAACCGCGAGCAGAAGACATAGCCATTGCCCGCGCGGTGCTGCAGCGGGATGCGCCAGCGCCATCCCCCCGCCTCGGCCTTGGACAGGGTGTAGGGATGCGGCGCGCCGACGTTTTCGGTCTGCACCACCACCGCGCGGTCGCACAGCAGCATGTCGGACCAGTCGTCGAACGGCGTCTCCAGCGTCTTGCCGATCAGCAGGGACCGAAAGCCCGTGCAGTCGATGAAGAGGTCGCCCTCGATCTCGCGACCGTCCTTCATCCGCACCTTGGCCACCGAGCCGTCGGCGTGGGTGATCACGTCGGAGACGATGCCCTCGGTGCGCTTGACGCCGCGCGCCTCGGCGTAGTCGCGCAGGAAGCGGGCGACCAGCCGCGCGTCGACGTGCAGGGCGTAGCTGGCCCCGCCAATCAGCGTCCCCCGCGCCTTGAAGGGCAACATGAACTTGCCCTGCTCGGCCATGACCGAGCCCGGCGCGAAATCCTGGAGTTCGGAGGGATGCCCGGCCGCCTTGGCCCGCAGCCAGCACTGGTAGAACTCATGAGGGCCGATCGCCCCGCCGATCGCGCCGAACGGATGGAGATAGCGCTCGCCCTCGGCCTTCCAGTCCTCGAAGCGGATGCCCAGCTTGAAGCTGGCCTGGGTCGCCTGGATGAACGCCTGCTCGTCGATCCCGAGGCTGGCCAGCAGCTGAAGGAACGGCGGAATCGTCGATTCCCCGACGCCGATCGTGCCGATCTCCTCGGATTCGACCAATTCGATCGCGCACCCGCCGCGTTGAAAGTAGTGGCTAAGCATCGCCGCCGCGATCCAGCCGGCCGAGCCGCCGCCGACGATGACGATCTTGCGGATAGCGTTGGGGTGGGTGTGGGTCATCGCTACGAGTCCTACTCCGCCGCCACGGGGGCGGGCCGGCAATACTGGTCCAGGAAGGCGGCGTGCGGCGGCGCGGAGGCCACGACCTCGGCGATCGCCTTGCGCATTTCGGCGAGCGGCGCGCTCAGCGCCTGGGCGTCGATCCCGTCGAGCGCCGGATCGACCATCTCGGGCAGCAGTTCGAAGCCGGCGTAGATGGCCATCCAGCTGGCGGGCTGGAACATCTCCCAGCGGTAGCGGACGAAGTGACCGCGCTGGCGGAAAAGCTCGACTTTGCGGCGCAGGCTGTCGGGGAGGCTGACCGCGTTGCAGTCGCGCCAGAAGGCGGTGTCGCCCCCTCCCCCCTCGGACCGCTTGTTGGCCCAATAGTGGAGGATGATGAAGTCGCGAACCCGCTCCATCTCGCGCCGGGACCAGTCATTGAATTCGTCGATCAGCTCTGGCGCGAAGTCCTTGTCGGGGAACAGCGCCTTGATCTTCTCGATGCCCGTCTCGATCAGCGCGATCGAGGTGCTTTCCAAGGGCTCAAGGAAGCCGGAGGAAAGGCCCAGGGCGATGACGTTCCGGTTCCAGGCCTGCTTGCGGCGCCCTGGGTTAAAGCGGATCAGGCGCGGCTCGTGCAGCAGGCGATCGGGCACGGCGGCCTTCAGTTCGGCCAGGGCGGCCTCGTCGCTGATGTGCCGCGAGGAGAAGACGTAGCCATTGCCGTAGCGGTGCTGAAGCGGGATCCGCCAGCGCCAGCCGGCCGCCTGCGCCTTGACCTCGGTATAGGGGGCTGGATCGCCGACGCCCTCGCTCTGGACGGCCCAGGCGCGGTCGCAGAACAGAAGGTCGCTCCAGGACTCGTAGCCGGTCTCCAGCGCCTCCTCGATCAGCAGCCCCCGGAAACCGGAGCAGTCGATGAAGAGATCGCCCTCGACGGTGGCGCCGGTGTCGAGCTCGAGGGAAGCGACGAAACCGTCCTCGGGCCGCAGGTTGACCTTGGTGATGCGCGCGTCGACGCGGCGCACGCCGTTGTCCTCGGCGACGCGACGCATCAGCTGGGCGAACAGGCCCGCGTCCAGGTGCAGCGCCCAGTCGAAGATCGACAGGCTGTTGGCCGGATCGCGCGGCGGGGCCATGAACTTGCCAGCGGCCGCCAGCGACGCGCCCAGCGAGTAGTCCTGGATGTCCGTCGGCTCGCCGCCCTGGGCCAGCTTGCGCCAATAGTGATGAAAAGGGACGCCCCGCAGGTCCTGGCCGAACAGGCCGAAGGGGTGGATGAAGGCGTGGCCCTCGCGCAGCCAGCCGTCGAAGCGGATGCCCAGCTTGCAGGTCCCTTGCGTCGCGCGCATGACCTCGATGTCGGAGAGACCCAGCTGCCGGTAGAAGCCGCGGATCGTTGGGATGGTCGCCTCGCCGACGCCGATCGTGCCGATCTCGGAGCTTTCGACGAGGGTGATCTCCAGCGGACCGCCCTGGAAATGCCGGCGCAGCGCCGCGGCCGCCATCCAGCCGGCGGTCCCGCCGCCGACGATCACGAGCTTGCGGACTCTGTTGTCCGGCATAGGACCTTCCCCATGACTGTTCAGGATCCGGATCTGGCGCCCGGTTGCGCCGAGGCTAGCGGCTCGCCGCGTCGCCCGACAGGTCTCGCCTCGCGAAAAAAGCGGCCGCCGCAAGGGGGAAGCGCGGCGGCCGGCAGGAGGTGAGAGGAAACGCTTACCAGCGCGCGCGGACACCCAGCGTGTAGCGGGGCTCGAACTCGTTCTGGCGAATGTACTGGGTCTTACCCTTGGCGAAGCGAGCGTAATATTCCTCGATCTCGCCGCTGACGTTCGACCCGTTGAAGTACAGGGTGACGTTGTCGCGCAGGTTATAGCTGACGTTCACGTCCACATAACCGGTGCTGTCCTGGTAGATCGGGATGTTGTTGCTCATCACCTCGGCCAGGCGATCGGTGCGGAAGTTGTAGGCGACGCGCGCCTGCAGCTTGTCGTCCTGGTACCAGCCGATCAGGTTGAACTGGTGCTTGGAGTTGTCCTGGAAGGGCAGCTTCTCGCCGTCCAGACCCGTGCGCGACTCCTTGCTCGGCGAGTAGGTGTAGTTGGTGTCCACGCCGAAGTTCGACAGGATGCCGGCGTCGGGCAGGAAGTCGCTGACCGCCAGCTTGGCGCCCAGTTCCAGGCCCTTGACCTCGCCGCCGTCGCCCTGGATGGGCAGGGTGACGTTGACCGTGCGGCGGATCACGCCGTCCTGGTCGGGGAAGCGGCCCGTGGTCACGCCGCTGGTCACGAAGCTGTCGATCTTCAGCTTGAAGGCCGAGATGTTCAGCATCGAGGCGCGGCCGAAATAGTACTCGACGGCGCCGTCGAAGTTCTGTGACCGCCAGGGATCCAGCATCGGGTTGCCGGAGGCCTCGGCGCTGGTGACGCAGCGGACGTTCGGCAGGGCCGCGCCGCAGTCGGCGGTGTTGATCTTCAGACCACCGCCATAGTTGCCCAGGTCGAGCGGCTGCATGGTCTTGCTGTAGGCGAAGCGGAACTTCAGGTGGTCGTTGAAGTCGTAGGTGACGTTCAGCGACGGCAGCCAGTCGGTGTACTTGCGCTCGGTGACCTGGTCGCCCGCGTCGGCGTTGGTGTCGCCGTAGTTGCGGGTGTCGCCGGTCAGGTTTTGCTTCACCCGCAGCTCGGTCTCGATGACGCGTAGGCCAAAGATGCCCGACAGGCCGCCCAGCTCGAAGCTGGTCGAACCGAACGCGCTCTGCTCGTTCAGGGACACGTCGTAGGTCTGGCCCGGCACCTGGACCCGGATGGCGCCGCCGAACACCTTCTTGTGGAAGGCTTCCGCGTCGTCGAAGTCACGCGGATCGATGGCCCAGAAGCCGGGAATGCCGCTGGTGACGCCGCCAAGGTCGTCGACCCAGACCACGTTGTTGTAGGTGTCCAGACGCGTCGGCTGATTGACCGTGTAGCCCTGGAACACCGGCTGGCCGGTGACCGGATCCGGCACGAACTCGCCAGCCTGGCACTGGTTCTGGTTCATGACGACGTCGATGGCCTTCCACTGAGCCTCGCAGCCGCCGGCCGGCACCGGCTGGCCGTTGGCCTGCACCGCGCCCGGCGTGCCGCCGTAGAAGCCCGAGAACAGGTGGAACTGCTCGACCTCGACCGTGCGCTTGCTCTGACGCACGCCGCCGTCGATCTTGGTGATGAAGCCCAGGAGCTTGTCGTCGAACTTGTAGTGACCGTCGGCTCGGAACACGTTCATGTCCGAGTTGACCTCGTTGTTGCCTTCCGACGAGAAGGCGCCAATGGCGTAGCTGTCCTTGTTGGCCATGTAGTCCTTGAGGGACTTGCCAGCGCCCAGGCCGCCGACCAGCGGGCGGTCGAAGCCCGACCACACCGGATGATCGCCGCTGATGTCGTAGTGCAGCTGCGGGTTGGCGCCGTAGCCCAGCGGATTGGGATCCAGGTAACAGCCGCCCGCGCTGCCGGTGACGCTGTTCGTCCGCCGCGAGGCCGCGAACTTGTCGCAGATGGCCTTGGGATAGAAGGTGCCGCGCGTGCGGTCCGCCGGATCCCGGAACAGGTTGAAGCGGCCGTCGCCATAGCGCCAGTTCGAGAGGTCGCCCTGGGCTTGGCCGTTCATGCTGAGGCGATCGCCGTCGGCGCGGATGGCGCGGGCCTCGAAGGTGAACGGACCGCCGTTGTCGTAGTCCAGGGCCAGGTTGTAGTTCTTGGTCTTGGACTTGGTGGTGCGGTTGACGGTGAAGGAGTTCACCCACCAGGCGTTGATGTCGTACTCATCGACGGCCAGCCAGTTGCCGATGCCGACCGGGGTCGAGACCGTCGGCTGGTTCCAGGTGCCAAAGGCGCCGCCATCCCAGCGGTTGGAGATGTTGATGCCAACGGCGCGGTTGTACTCGTCCAGCTTGGCGTAGAAGCCCTCGGCGATCAGGGTGAAGCCTTCGCCCAGATCCGCCTCGAACGCGGCGTTGACGCCGATCCGCTTACGCTCGACGACGCGGTTGAAGCTCTCGTAGCCGTGGGGCGAAATATAGCTGGTGGAGAAGCCGCCGCCCCAGTCGTTGTTGCCCGACAGGCCGACCGTGCCCGAATAGTTGTTGCCGAGGTTGGCCTCGCTGGCGGCCGCGCCGACCATCAGGCCGACCCGGTCGTTGCGCCAGTTGACCACGCCGTTGACCAGGTAGTCGTCCTTCTTGGTGCGATCACCGCGCTGGGCCTCGGCCGCGCCGGTGAAGGTCAGGCCTTCCTTGAACTGGAAGGGGCGACGCGTGCGCAGGTCGATCGTGCCCGAGATGCCCGACAGCGCGTTGCGCGGGTCGGTCGACTTGTAGACCAGCACCTGGTTCATCAGCTGCGAGGGCACGTCCAGCAGGTCCGGCTGGGCCGAGCCCATGTTGCCAGCGCTGAGATACTGTTCGCCGTTCAGCAGGGTGATGACCTGGCGCAGACCGCGGATGTTGACGGTCTTGCCCTCGCCGGCGTCGCGCTGGATCTGGATGCCCGAAATGCGCTGCAGCGAGTCGGCGATGGTGACGTCCGGCAGCTTGCCGATGTCTTCCGACGAAATGGCGTCGACGATGGCGGCCTCGCGGCGTTTGACGTCGACCGACTTCATCTGAGAGCCGCGGACGCCGGTGACGACGATCTCCTCGACTTCCGTGTTGGCGGCGCTTTCCTGCGCGAAGGCGCCGGTGGCCAGCGCCAGCTGCGATGCGCCAGCGACGAGCGCCAGCGTCAGGCCGCGCGCGAGCACGGCTTTCCTTGCTTCCTGAGACAATTCCTCGCTCCCCAATAGATCATTCTTATTGGCCGCCCGCCCGGTCCCGCGCCGGCGCTCCGCGCGTCGGTGGGCGAGGCGCGTCAGGGGCTTTTCACGAACTCGTCCAACCGCCGGAAAGGCGCTTGCCCAAACCCTTGGCGCCCCCGCGCCCGGACATCCGATTCCAGCCCTTGGCCTTCATCGAACGTCGGCACATTTCAGAAATGTCCCGAGCAAGTCAACAAAAATGTCAACGTTGTCATTCCCACGAAACAAGGCGTTGCGCCTCCTAACCTTGGCCCCGCCCGGAAGGTACCGGTCACATGTCGCGCGAGGCACAGACCCAAGAATATCCCTTACAGGGCTGGAAAAATGGAGGTTCTCCCCCCCTCGGCTCCGTGATCGCCCGCCGATGCGCGCGCTCGCCAGGACCGCTCGCCAGACCCGCGCCGCCTCGACCGGAAAGGCCGCGCGCGAAGGGGCTTTGGCGTCGCCGTCAATGTCCCGGCGATGTCCTATGAAATGACCTGAAAATGTCCGAAGACATGACAGGCGAGACATCATCGGCTAGAGCATCGGCGTTCGTCGTCTCGCGGGCCGCCTTTCAATGGCTGGGCGCCCGGCTTAGCTTGACGCGCGAACGGACGCGGGGGCCCATGACGACGATCAATGACGTGGCTGAACGGGCGGGCGTGTCGCCCAAGACCGTCTCTCGCGTTCTCAACGATCATGAGAGCGTCAGCGCCAAGACGCGCGATCGCGTCCAGGCGGCCATGCGCGACCTTGGCTACCAGCCAAGCGCCGCGGCCCGCGGCCTTCGCTCGCAGGGGTCCGGCTCGGTCGGCGTGCTGATGGGCGACCCCTCCGGCGGCTACCACACCCGCGTCCATCACGCACTGCTGCTGGCCTGCGTCGAGACCGGGCGCCACCTGACGGTCGATCTGTCGGAGGGCCCCGTCCCCGGCTGGCGGGATCGCGTCCGCGCCTTCGTCCGTGACAGCGGCCTGCGCGAGATGATCCTGCTGCCGCCGGAGTGTGACTTCGGGCCGATGAAGGACCTGATGCGCGAGCTCGACGTCCGCTGCGTCCTGATCTCGCCCACCACGCCCGATCCGCGCTTTCCCGCCATCGCGATGGATGACCGCGCCGCCGCGCGGGAGGTGGTCGAGCACCTCTTCTCGCTGGGCCACACGCGGATCGGCCACATCGCCGGCCATCCCGACCACGCGGCCAGCACGCACCGGCGCAACGGCTTCTACGAGGCCTATGCCGCGAGAGGCCTGCCGCGCCCCGGACCCGAATTGGTGGTCGAAGGCCAATTCACCTTCAAGACGGGTCTGGAAGCCGCCAAGACGCTGCTCGACATCGCCGATCCGCCGACCGCGATCTTCGCCGCCAACGACGAGATGGCCGCGGCCACCTGCATGGAGGCTCAACGCCGGGGCTTGCGGATCCCCGACGACCTTTCGGTGGTGGGCTTCGACGACCAGCCGATCGCCAGCGTGATCTGGCCCAGCCTGACCACCATCCGCCAGCCCTTCGAACAGATGGCCCTGCGCGCGCTGCAAACCTTCGCGGCGTGGAACGCCAATGAGGGCGCGGGCAAGGTCAGCGCGCCTTTCCTGGCCCACCACGCCCTCGTGGCGCGCGAGTCCACCGGCCCCGCCGGCGCCGGCTCGTCGCCTCGCCCCAAACCCTGACGCACCGCCCGACGCGGCTCGCAAACCGCGCGACGGCGAGACGATAAGACAAAGAAGACGGAGGACACATGACCCGGACGACCTTGCGCGGCCTGACCCTGGCCCTGCTGATCGGCGCCTCGGCGCCGGCCCTGACCGCCAACGCCGCCCTGGCCCAGGCCCCCACCGCCGCGCCCTCCGCCCGCCCCTGGCTCGACGCCAAGCTGGACGCGGACAAGCGCGCCGATCTCGCCGTGGCGGCGATGACCAACGACGAGAAGTTCACGGTGATCTTCGGCTACTTCGGCGCCGACATGAAGCCGAAGTACACGCGCCATCCCGACTCGCTGGACGCCTCGGCCGGCTACGTGGCGGGCGTGCCGCGCCTGGGCATCCCGGGCCAGTGGCAGACCGACGCCGGCGTCGGCGTCGCCACCCAGGGGGCGCGCCAGGACCTGCGCGCGCGCACCGCCCTCCCCGCCGGCATCGCCACGGCCGCCACCTGGAACCCGGAGCTGGCCCAGCAGGGCGGCGCCATGATCGGCAAGGAAGCCCGCGACTCCGGCTTCAATGTCCAGCTGGCCGGCGGCGTGAACCTGGTGCGCGAGCCGCGCAACGGGCGGAACTTCGAATATGGCGGCGAGGATCCCTGGCTGGCGGGCGTGATGGTCGCGGCCCAGATCCGCGGCATCCAGTCGAACAAGATCATCTCGACCATCAAGCACTACGCCCTCAACGCCCAGGAGACCGGCCGCTTCGTGGTCAGCTCCAACATCGGCGAGACGGCCGCGCGCACGTCCGACCTGCTGGCCTTCCAGTTCGCGATCGAGCAGTCGGACCCGCACTCGGTGATGTGCGCCTACAACCGCGTCAACGGGACCTACGCCTGCGAGAACGACTGGCTGCTGAACACCGTCCTGAAGAAGGACTGGGGCTACAAGGGCTACGTCATGTCCGACTGGGGGGCCGACCACTCGTCGGCCAAGGCGGCCAACGCCGGCCTCGACCAGGAGTCGGCGGGCGACGCCTTCGACAAGCAGCCCTTCTTCGCCGCGCCGCTGAAGGCCGACCTGGCCGCTGGCCGCGTCAGCCAGGCGCGGATCGACGACATGGCGCGTCGGGTGCTGCGCGCCCTGTTCGCCAGCGGCGCGGTCGACCATCCCGTCCCCACGCCGACCTCGCACGACCTGCCGGCCGCCACCCTGGCCGCGCACGCGAAGATCACCCAGGCCGACGCCGAGGAAGCCATCGTCCTGCTGAAGAACGACGGCGACCTGCTGCCCCTGGCCAAGACCGCCAAGACCATCGCCGTGATCGGCGCCCACGCCGACGTCGGCGTTCTGTCGGGCGGCGGCTCGTCGCAGGTCTATCCTGCCGGCGGCCGCGCGGTGAAGGGGCTGGAGCCCGCCACCTGGCCGGGCCCGGTGATCTACTATCCGTCGTCGCCTCTGAAGGCGCTGCAAGCCCGCTACCCGAACGCCAAGGTCGTCTATGACGACGGGACGGATCCGGCCCGCGCCGCCAAGCTGGCGGCCGAGAGCGAGCTGGCCCTGGTCTTCGCCGACCAGTGGACCACCGAGTCGGTCGACGCCGAGACGCTGAACCTGCCCAAGAACCAGGACGCCACGATCGACGCGGTGGCCTCGGCCAACAAGAAGACCGTGGTCGTGCTGATCACCGGCGGTCCCGTGGTGATGCCGTGGCTCGACAAGGTCGGCGCCGTGGTCGAGGCCTGGTACCCGGGCACGGCCGGCGGCGAGGCCATCGCCCGCGTGCTGACCGGCGAGGTCGACGCCTCGGGCCGCCTGCCCGTCACCTTCCCCAAGAGCGTGGCCGACCTGCCCCGCCCGAAGCTGGACGGCGTCGGCAAGGCCGAAGGCGAACTGTTCGACGTGAACTACGACATCGAGGGCGCCGCGGTCGGCTACAAGTGGTACGACCTCAAGAAGATCGAGCCGCTGTTCCCATTCGGGCACGGCCTGTCCTACGGCAAGTTCGCCTATTCGGGCCTGACCGCCAACGCGGCCGGCGACAAGGTCACCGTCAGCTTCGACGTCAAGAATGTCGGCGCCCGCGCCGGCAAGGATGTGCCGCAGGTTTATGTCTCGCCGAAAGCCGGCGGCTGGGAAGCCCCCAAGCGCCTGGCCGGCTTCAAGAAGGTCTCGCTGGCGCCAGGCGCGACCCAGCGAGTGACCCTGACGGTGGATCCGCGCCTCCTGGCCACCTGGGACGAGACGGCGCGCGGCTGGTCGATCGCGGCGGGCCAATACGACATCGCGCTGGGTTCCTCGTCGAGATCCCTGGTCGCCACCGCGCCCGTCACCCTGACCAGCGCCAAGCTGCCGGTGTCGCCGAACGCGCGCTGAGCGATCGGGATGGTCGCCTCGGTTGCCATAGGCACGCGCGGAAGGTGGGTTTTCCCACCTTCCCAAGGCGCCGCGCTCAGGTGGCGTGGTTCAGGTCGAAGTGCATGTGGGTTTCGTGACCGCCCCCCACGACCGCGACGGGATTGGCAGGGCATGCGGCGTTGGCGGCCGCGACCACCGCGGTGTTATGGTAGATCATCGGAAAGCTCTCCCGCTAGCGCGCCACCGTCGACGTCAGCGGTCGCGGGAGAGCTTTGGCCGGCTCGCGAGAAAGCGCGGCGCGGCATCGCACGCATCGGCCGTGAGACTTCTCACCTTCCCGATCCGAGCTTCGTTCCAGCAGCTGGCTTGCATCACCTTCGTCCGGCGTGTTTTCTACTCGCCGGGGTCGTATTCCGCGCATTCGGGGAAAGAAATGGAGGACGCCAGGGCCGCCTTGCTGGATCATGTCCAGCCCTCCGTGCGTCAGGTGATCCTCAGCCGCGTCAGGTCCCAGCGCGTGGCCAAGGGACGCACCGTTGTAGGGCTGGCTTCGCGGTCCACCGAGGTGTTCTTCATCGTGGAGGGCACGGCCCAGGCAGTGCTCTACTCCGCCAACGGCCGCGAAGTTTCAATCCGCGACATCGGGCCCGGAGACCTGTTTGGAGAGCTGTCAGTACTTGACGAGCAGCCGCGCTCGGCCAGCGTTGTCGCCATCACGGACATGCGCCTGATGGTCATGAGTCCCACGGATTTCCTGGCCTGCATCGAGAGCTCGCCGTACGCGGCGCTGTGGCTGTGTCGGCGGCTGGGCGCCGAGGTTCGCCGCCTCACCGAACGTGTCTTCGAGCTCAGCGCCCTGAATGTCCGAGCGCGCCTGCATTGCGAATTGCTGCGGATGGCCAGGACGAGCGCCAGCCAGAAACTGACCGTCAATCCGGCGCCGACCCATGCCGAACTGGCCAACCGCATTGGCACCCATCGCGAGGCGGTGACCCGAGAGATGCGCATCCTGGCGGAACTGAACATCATCCGAAATGGCCGCCGGTCTCTGGAATTCCTGGATCTGCCGGGTCTTGAACGGGCCGTCGGCCTCGCCATCGGGGAGATGGGAGAACTCGACGGCCGCGCGTGAAGGCGGCAAGGCGAGAGCTCAGGCCGGGCAGAGCACGTCCGCGAGTTTCATGAACAAACGCAGGGCGCGCGCAATCGCCCTGCCATAGATCGGGACTAGCTCGATCACCGGGATGACGATCTCGAGCGGACCTCGGAATCGGCGGTACAAGGCGCACAGCGCGCCCGCGTCGAGATTCGCCTTCGCATCCGCATCTCCGAGAATGGTGTCGATCTCTTCGATTGCGTTGGTAAACGCGATATCGCTGGTCATGTCGCTCTCCGTCTTCCCGTCTTCCGGCCCCCAGCGGACCGATTGACAGCGAGGATCGCTCGTTTTGGCGGCAACGCCGGTGGGAGGTGCCACGTCACCTGGGTGAGTTTAACCACCCCTCTTGCACGCGTAAGGGTTGTCGGTGAGACTTCCTGTCAGGGGGTGGCGCATGTCGAAGCGACGGATCGCGATCTTGGGTGGTGGAGCGGCCGCGCTTTCGGCCGCCTTCGCCATTTCCGCGAGATCAGCCGGTCGCTATGATATCACGATCTACCAGCTCGGCTGGCGGCTGGGCGGCAAGGGCGCCAGCAGTCGCGACCCCTTACGCCGCTCGCGCAATGAAGAGCATGGACTGCATGTTCTAGGCGGCTTCTACCACAACGCCTTCGCCCTCCTACGCGCCTGCTATGCGGAGTGGGCGATGGCGGCGCCCACGCGGGCCGCGCCTTTCGACGATGTGTTCGTTCGGCAAGCCCATTGCACCGTCATGGACGACAGCCTGCACGGCTGGCGAGCAGTAGACCTTAAGCTGCCTGAAGACGGTCGCGAACCGGGCGTCGATCCCAGCGACCTGGATCTGGAGGACGTGTTCCTTCGGATTTTGGAGTTCTTGAAGGACTGGGTGGCTCCGCAACAGCACGGTAGTCCGCCGCCGGACATGTCCGTCGCGGCGCACATGGAGCGAATCTACAGCTTCCTTCCCGCGGCGGGTGTGAAAACCCTTTCCAGCCCGCGCGATGCGCTCAAGCAAACCGAGGCTCTGAAACTAGGTCTTCGCGACCTTCTGAAGCTGCTACTCCTGCTGGAACTGGTCTGGAGGCCATCGAGTCGCGAGATCAACCCGTTCATGATGGGAGCCGTGGGCCTCGTCTGCGCCATCGGCATCCTCGAAGACGACCTCCACGAAAAGGGGTTCGACATCCTCAACGATGAGGAGCTAGCGGACTGGCTGCGGCGCCACGGCGCTAATCAGCGCCTGATCGACTCCGCGACCGTGCGGGCGGGCTATGACTATGCGTTCGCCTACGAGAATGGCGAGACGGATCCCCCGCGGCGACGCATCGCCGCCGGCGTGGCGCTTAGGGCGTTTCTGCGCCTCGTTTTCACCTACCACGGCGCACTGTTCTTCCACATGATGGGCGGCATGGGCGAAGCCGTGTTCACGCCGCTCTACGATGTGCTTCGCAGCCGGGGCGTGAAGTTCCGCTTCTTCCACCGGATCGATCGCCTGAATCTCAGCCAAACGGGGAAGACGGTCGAGTCGGTCACGTTCCGGCGTCAGGCCACGCCGACGGCTGGCGAGGAGAACTACGACCCTCTGATCCTGCACCGAGACCGGTGGGTCTGGCCGGCGCGGCCGCTGTACGACCAACTGACAAATCGCCAGCAGATGGAGGCCTGGAACGACGACCTCGAGTGCCGCTGGTCCGCCAATAGAGGCGCTCAGCCGGAGGTGCTGCGGCGGGGCGTCGACTTCGACGACATTGTCCTGGGCATTTCGGTCGGTGGGTTGAAGGAGATCTGCGGGGACCTGGTCCAGCATCATCCCCGATGGCGCGAGATGCTGGACAACGCCAGCACCATCCCCGTCGCCGGCGCTCAGATCTGGAGCGGCTTCAGCCAGCAGACCCTTCAGTGGCCGCACGAGGCGGGACTGGCGACGGCATACGCCCAGCCCTTCGCGACCTGGTGCGACCTGTCGATCCTGTTGCCCAGCGAGGAGGCCGGCTTCGTGCCGCTGCAGACCCTGCACTATCTCTGCGGCCCCTACCCGCCCGAGACGCCCCAGAACGACGGACCCGGCTCGCCTTTTCCGGCCGAGCAGGCCCAGCGGGTCGAGGCGATCTTGGACAAGTGGCTGGACAAGCACCTCCGGGCGCTTCTGCCGGGCGCGTGCGATCCGGTGACCGGCCGCCCCTTGCAGGGGTTCCGCGCTGAGCGCTTCTTGAAGGCGAACGCCAGTCCCTCCGATCATTATGTGCTGTCCCTGCCTAGTTCGATCTGCAAGCGGATGCGGGCCGACGGCGAGAAGCTTGTCGATAACCTCTATCTCGCGGGAGACTGGACAAGGACGGGCCTCGATGCGGGAGCGTTCGAGGCGGCGGTGATGTCGGGCCTGCAGTGCGCGCGGGCCGTGACGGGCGAACCAATCGTTGTTCATGGCGAAGCTGACACGCGATGACCGCGTTGGCGCCGACGCTGAAGCGACGGAAGGCGTGGACCGACCAGAACGTGACGGTGTGCGGCGTCGATCTGTCGGGGTTCAGCGCCTGGGTCGAGGACGAGATCGGGCGTGGCGGCGCGGGCGCGGTGGAGGCTGTCGCCGATACGATCGAGTCGTTCTTTGTGCGCTGGGACGCCACCTTGGCCCAGGCCGGCTTTCACCTGGAGACCTTCCTGGGCGACGGTGTCCTGAGCGTCGCGCAGGGCTCCTTGTCGCCGGGCGCTCTTGAGGGTCTCGAACGCGAGCTCATCGACGCCATGGACCGCGCCCGCCCGCCGGGTCCCGCGCGGCTGGCCCTGGGGTGCGGCAGTCTCTGGCGCGGACGCATCGGAGGCTGGAACGGCCGCTGGCTGCCGCTGACGACGGGCCCGGCGGTTGTCGCCTGCCATGCGCGGCTGAGGAGCGCGAAAGCGAAATCAGACATCGCACCCGACGCCTGGCTCAGCGCCGCCATCACGCCGCAGCCGACCAAGCTATACGAAGCCACTCTCCTCGACGAGGTAACGGTGGTCGCCTGCCTGCGCGGTCGCGACGCCCGCGGACTGATCGATGACCTTGAAGCGCTGGCGCCGCGACTGCAGGCCTCGGCCGATGCGGCGGGCGGCGTGCTGGAAGCCGTGACGCACGACGACGCCGGGCTACTGCTGCGCGCCGCGTTCCCGCATGAGGCCTCAAGGCTGGCGGACATAATAGATTTCGCGCGTGACCTGTCGCGGCTTGAGCTTGCCGGCTCCGTCGCCGTCGGCGTGGCGGCTGGAAAGGTCTTTCGAACCGCCGCCTCCTGGGCTCCGGGCGCCGTGGCGCAGGGGCAAGCGCTCAATCGCGCCGCCAAGCTCGCCAAGTCTGGGCGCGGCCTACGGATCGCCCCTTCGGCGCGGCCGACGCGGGAACGGTCTAAGGGCGGACCGGCGACGCCTTCCGACCGTCCGGCGGTCGGCGCCCTGAGCGGCGCGGACGCGTTCGATGTACTGCGAGCCGCGGCCCCCGCGGGCGGCGGCGGGATGCCTCTGCACATCATGGCCGAACCGGGTCTGGGCAAGTCCTTTCTTCTGCGGGCCTTCGCGCGCGAGCCCCGGATCGATCCGCCGGTGCTCGTGACGGCCAGGCCGCAGCACTGCAGCGACGCGCTCTGGACCTGGGCCCGCGTCCTGGAGGATCTGGCGGCGCGGCCGGAAATCAAGGCCGCCCTGGTCAAGGCTCCGCCGGATCAGGTTCGCGCGCTCGCGGGAAGGCTCACGCCGGCCCGCCGGGGTCACGATGAGGCGGACCTCAATCAAATCAGTCAGGTCGTCCTGTCGGTGCTGCAAGCAATTCCGGCCCACCGTCCCCAGCTGATCCTTCTGGACGACCTGCAATGGGCGGACGCCTTCTCCCTCACTCTGCTGGGGCAGGTCGTCGATACGTGCGCCGGCATCCAGATCGTCACGGCCTCGCGTCCCCATGCGTTCCCGCGGCCCTTGCCCGGCGTGACCCGCCAGCTGGCGCCGCTGTCGAACGATGCGCTTTCGCTGGTCTTGCTGGCGGGCGGCGTTACCCGCCTGGACAACGCGGCGTTGGAAGAGGTCGCGCGCCTATCGGGCGGGACACCGCTGTTCGCGCTGCAACTAGGTCGGTATTGGCAGGAAACAGGAGACCTGCCCGCTGGTGGGCTCGACGAGATCCTCGAGCGCCGGCTGCTAAAGCTCAACGCCTCGGAGCGAGCCACCCTGCGGATTCTAGCCCTGGCGGGCCGCCCCCTCAACGTCGTCGAGATCGCACGCCTTGGTGATGGCGATGAGCGGCGGACGCACGATCTGTTGGCGGCGCTCCAGCATCGCGGCTTGGTAGAGAACGCGCGTCGCGACGCCGGGATCTTCAGCGTGGCCCACGCCCTGATCGGCGAGCGGGCCCTCGCCCAGACGCCCGCTGGCGCCAGGCCCGCGTTGCACGCCCGGCTGGCGCGATGCCTGACGATGCGTGGTGTCAGGGTCGGCGGCGGTGAGATCGGGGCGCACTACGCGGCCGCGGGCGAGCCGCTGCGCGCGGCGCTGCGAGATCTGCGTGAGGCCGACGCCGCCTTGAGCGGGGGCGACTACCCAACCGCCCTCGCGCTCTACAGTCGAGCGGAAGCACTGTTGCCCAGGGACGGCCGCGCCGTAGATGCCCGTCGCGCGGAGGCGGCCGCCGGCCAGGCCTTGGCATCCTGGGGTGTTGGCCAGGTATCGAAAGCCGCCGACTTCGCGCGCGGCGCCTTGGCGGCGATAGACCGTTGCCTGGGGCGCGGAGATCCACGCCGAGGCGGCGACCGCCGTCGATGGCTGACCTTTCTGGGCCGCGGGGGCGCCATGCCCGTTCGCGCGCGCGCCGCCCTTCTGCGGGCCAGCGTCGTGCGCGCCGAGGCCGGCCTGTTCTGCGGCGACCTACGCTCGATGTTGGCCGGCAACCTCGCCTCCGTCCGCATCGCCGCGAGGGCGGACGCGCAGGCCGAGGCCCGCGCTCGCGGGATGTGCACGCTCGGCCTCCTTCTGGGATTGGCCCGCCTCGACCCTGTCGCGAGCCTAGCCTATCGCGCGGCCAGCCGGACGCTCGACGGCCCCCACATAGCCTATAGCTGCGCTTCGGAAGGGGTCTGGCGCCTGGCCTTCGGATCCTGGTCCCGGGCCGAAGCTTGCCTGGCTCGCGCCGCCGCGTACCTGGGAACGGCGTCCAATCCCCAGCTCGCCGAAGTCATCGTGACCTTGAGGGCGCTGGCGGCGCAGTTCCAAGGACGCTGGCCCGAAGCCGAGGCCCTGTTCCGCCAACTGGAAATCGACGCCCGACTGCGCGGTAATGACCTGCACGTCGCCTGGGGGATCTATGGCGCGGCGATGCCGATGCTCCACACAGG
>ERZ1034427.51-NODE-51-length-25619-cov-3.100767_pt1 | contig 25619 bp, 24 predicted proteins | sample MGYA00520607_ERZ1034427 | MGnify/ENA primary metagenome ERZ1034427 (study PRJEB33736, sample SAMEA104288489) | Azolla caroliniana | place: Brazil | collected 1987 | study: EMG produced TPA metagenomics assembly of the PRJEB19522 data set (Is there foul play in the... | reverse complement strand
GCGACGCGTCTGGCCAAGGTCCGCGTGACCCTGGCGCTGGCGCGCGCTTCCAGGGGCGCGTCCATGCTGAGAATCCTCCGTCACGGCGCGCCGGGTTTCGAGGCGGGCGGCCTGTCCCCGGACTGGCGCGTGCCCGCCGACGCCGTCTGGATCGAACTGGTCGACCCCACCCGCGCCGAGGAGGTGGCCGTCGAGCAGTCGATCGGCCTGCTGCTGCCCACCCGTGAAGAGATGTCCGAGATCGAGGCGTCCTCGCGCCTCTATCAGGAGGACGGCGGCACGTTCATGACCGCCACGGTGCTGGTCAACGCCGACGGCGACCTGCCGACCTCCGCCCCGGTGACCTTCGTCCTGGCGGGCAGCCGCCTGATCACCATCCGCTATGTCGAGCCGCGCGCCTTCTCGGTGTTCGCCGCCCAGGCCGAGCGCCAACCCAGCCTCTGCCCGAACGGGCCGCAGACGTTCCTGGGGCTGCTGGACGCCATCATCGACCGCACCGCCGACATCCTCGAGCGCACGGCGGCCGATGTCGAACTGCAGTCGCGGTCCATCTTCCGCCGCCCGCGCGGCGCGGAGTTCGAGAAGATCCTGAAGAGTCTGGGGCGAGACCAGAACATCAATTCCAAGGCGCGCGACAGCCTGGTCAGCCTGGCCCGCCTGCTCAGCTTCGCGGCCCTGGCCGGGCAGTTCGACGGCGAGCGCGACCTGCGCGATCACCTGAAATCGCTGCAACGCGACGTCCAGTCGATCACCGACCACTCCAGCTATCTCGCCAGCAACATCACCTTCCTGCTCGACGCGGCCCTGGGTCTGATCAACATCGAGCAGAACTCGATCTTCAAGGTGTTCTCGGTCTTCTCGGTGGTCTTCCTGCCGCCTACCCTGATCGCCGGGATCTACGGCATGAACTTCGAGCACATGCCCGAGCTGCGCTGGATGGAGGGCTATCCGATGGCCATCGCCCTGATGGTTGCCGCCGCCGGCGTGCCGCTGCTGGTGTTCAAGCGCAAGGGCTGGCTGTAGCCGAAACGCGACTTTTCGTCGCGGTTTTGAACCTTGCCTTAAGGCTGCGAGGCCGATGTTCGGATTTCAACGATCTCCGAAGAAAACGCGCCTTTCACGATGCGACCGGCATCTTCCCGACCCAGCCTGATTAGGACTCTCCACCCTTCCGTGGTGCGCGAGGCCGTGGAGGCTCATGGCCGCTATCTCAAGGGCCTGCCAGCCGGTCGGCGCGCCGTGCTGTCGTACGTCAACCTGAACAACTACGAGCTGGATGGGGCCGAGCTGTCCGAGGCCGACCTCACTGGCGCCCTCCTGGGCGGGGCGTCGCTGCGCGGGGTGCGGCTGGTCCGCGCCACGCTCTACGGCGCGGATCTGCGCGACGCCGATCTGCGCGAGGCCAACCTGTCGCGCGCCGACATGCGCGGCGCCTGCCTACGCGGTTCCAACCTGGGTGGCGCCGACCTTTCCGGCTGCGACCTGCGCGAGGGCCTGACCGCCGTGCAGGACGACAGCAAGGGCCTGCGGATCCTCGACCACACCAAGCGCCCCGGCGAGCTGGACTACGCGCTGCTGCAGGGCGCCAATCTGAGCGGGGCGCAGATGTCGGGGGCCTTCGCGCGCCGGGCGGACTTCACCGACGCCGACCTCTCGAACGTCAGCCTGCAAGGCGCAAAGCTGGCCAACGCCTGCCTGGACGGCGCCGACCTCTCCGGCGCCAATCTGCAAAGCGCCGACCTGACCAAGGTCTCGCTGCGCCGCGCGGTGATGGTGGGGGTCAACATCAGTGGCGTTGATCTGAAATCGGCCGATCTCAGCGAGGTCCTGCGCGCGCCGCCGCCGATCATCTATATCGACGACCTGCCGCTCGACGAGGTGATCGAGGCGCATGAGCTGTTCTGCCGGTCCAACGGCCTGGAGGGCAAGGCGGCCAAGGCCAAGGGCGTCGACTTCCGGCCGCTGAAGCGCCTGAAGGACCGCCGCCTAAGCGGCCTGTTCGCGCCCGAGGCGGTGTTCTTCGGCATGGATCTGGAGGGCGCGCATCTGCAGGCCGCCAATCTGGTCGGCGCGGACCTGCGCGGCGTCAGGCTGCGCGGCGCGGACCTGCGCGGCGCGCGGCTGATGGGCGCGCAACTGGCTCGAGCCGATCTCTCGAACGCCAAGCTGGGCCCGCTGAAAATCGGCGAGGGCCGGGTCCTCCGCACCGATCTGACCCGGGCGATGCTGCGCGGGGCCGACCTGCGCGGCGCCAGCGCCCCGCGCGCGCGGCTGCTGGAAGCCGACCTCACCCACGCCAAGCTCGACGGCGCGGACCTGCGCGGCGCCGAATTGCCGGCCATCTTCGGCGTCTAGAACCCCATCTCGCGCGTAAAGGCTTCGAGGATCGCACCGACGCGACCCCGTCAACGAACGTGGCTATTCCGCCTTGGCGGGGGAGGCCGCCCGAAACCGGAGCCGCCCGATGAAGAACCCCGCCGTCACGTCCGCCGCCTTGTCCTGTCTGTTCGCCGCGCTGGCCGCCCCGGCGCTGGCACAGGATCGCGACCAGAACCGCGCCGTCCTCGGCCTGGCCGGCGTCTATGCGCCCGCCTACCAGGGAGGGGACGACTATCGCCTGATCCCCTTCCCGGTGCTGGACCTGAAGTACGGGCGCTACTTCGCGAGCTCGCGCGAGGGTCTCGGCGCGACCCTGCTGGAGGGCCAGGCCGTGAGCGTCGGCGCGGGCGTGACCTACATGCCAGGCTATCGGCGCCGCGACGCGCCGGTGGGCGTGGGACGTCTGTCGGGCGGCGCGGGCGCGCGAATCTTCGCCGACGCCCGGCTTGGCCGGCTGGCGGCCGGGCTCAGCGTGACGCGGGCGCTGACCGGCGAGGTCGACGGGACGCTGGTCGACGCGAGCCTCGCCATGCCCGTCCGGGCGTCCGCGCGCCTGACCCTGATCCCCAGCGTGTCGGCGACCTGGGCGGACGGCGCCTACAACCGCGCCTATTTCGGCATCGACGCACTTCAGGCGGCCGCCTCGGGTCTGGCCGCCTATCGTCCTGGCGGCGGGCTCAAGGACATCTCCGCCTCGCTGACCGTCAGCTACCGGCTGAACGAAAAGGTGACCTTGGGCGCGACGGGCGCGGTGAGCAGCCTGCGCGGCGACGCCAACAACAGCCCGATCGTCGTGGATCCGACCCAGCCGGTGGCGTTCGTCTCGGTCGCCTACAGGTTCTAGCCACGACGCAAAGGAAGCCTTGCGGCGCGCCTCGACCTCGGTGTTGATGCGCTCCGAACCTCGGGAGCTTTTCGATGCCGCGCTTGTCCTGGATCGCCGCCGCCGGCGTGCTTGCCGTCTTTGGCCTTGGCGGCGCGGCCCACGCCGCCGCGCCCCGGTTCAAGCCGACGGCCTGCGTCGGCGACTACAAGGGCGTCGACCTCAAGGTCCAGTGCGGAAACCTGATCGTCGACGAGACGCGCGGCGATCCCAAGAGCCGCCGGATCAGCGTGGCCATCGCCATCGTCAAGGGCTCCGAGCCCAAGCCCGGCCTGCCGCCGGTGGTCTATCTGCACGGCGGTCCCGGCGGCTCGGCGCTCGCCAGCCTGCCGCGGATGCTCAAGAGCAAGGCCGCGCGCGAATACGTCGCCGTCGACCAGGACTGGATCTTCATCGACCAGCGCGGCGGCGGCCAATCCAGCCCGAACCTCGACTGCCCCGGGACCAACCTGACCGACGCCGGCCCGCCTTCCGACAAGGATAAGGACGGCATCGTCGCCTGCCTGAAGGCCTTCCAAGCCAAGGGCGTGAACCTGTCGCGCTACAACGCCGTCGAGGTGGCCAAGGACGTCCAGGACCTGCGCCAGGTGCTGAAGCTGCCGATGATCGACCTGTTCGGCGGCTCGTACGGCACCCGCATCGAGGCGGCGATCCAGACCCATGCGGCCAAGGGCGTGCGGGCGGTGGTGCAGGACTCTGGCCGCCCGAGGCCGATTGGACCGTCGGCGGCCCGGCCATGGTCTCCAGCTCGATCGACATCGTGATGGCCAAGTGCGCCCTCGTCGCCGAATGCGCCCAGCGCTACCCGGACCTGAAGGCCAAGCTGGCCGTCGTCGCCGAGCGCTGGCTGGCCGGGCCCCAGACCATCAACGGCAAGACCTACACGGCCGATGATCTGGGCGGCTACCTGATGGACGCCAGCTACTTCACCGCCGGCGTGCTGCCCCGCGATCTGTGGAAGATCATCCAGGGTGATGTCTCGCCGGTCGCCGAGTTCGTCGAGAGCCGCGACTACTACAGCGAGGGCCAGTTCATGACCCACCTGTGCAAGGAGGAGATCCCCTTCGAGAACCGCGCCGCGGTCGCCGACGGCACCGAGAAGGATCCCGTCGCCCGCCTGATGGTCGCCTCGATGCAGCGCATCCACGACGTCTGCGCCGCCATCGACGTTGGCCCCATCTCCAAGGCCGAGCAGGCGCCGGTCAAGACCGCCATCCCGACCCTGTTCCTGGCCGCCGAGATCGACCCCGGCTGCCCGCCGGAACTGACCCGCGCCGCGTCAAAGGGCTATCAAGGCTCGCAGGTGGTGATCGTCACCAACGCCACCCACGGCGTCTCGCGGAGCAGCCCGTGCGTGCGCAAGATGATCCGCGGCTTCTTCCAGGACCCGACCAAGGCGGTTGATCGCGGCTGCCTGCCGGCGGCGGATACGCCGATGAGCTTCATGTACCAATAGAAACCCTCTCCCAGGGGGAGAGGGCGGGGCCCATCGCGTAGCGATGGGAGGGTGAGGGGATGCTGTTGCCGGAGGGAGTCGGGCGCACCATTGAATTGCAGCGAGTCATCCCGCACCCTTTCGGCTAGCAAGGGGCAGGGTATGAAGCGACAGACTGCACTAAGCATCGGTGGTGCGTTGCTGCTAGCCGGGGTTGTCGGCTGGGCGTCGTTTTTCGCGGGTCAGGATATGGTGACCGCCGAGGACAAGGCGGTGCCGGATAGCAGACGGCTCTCTTCGTTCGGAGCAGCGCCTAACCGCTCAGTCTTCATCAAAGGCACTTGGCGGCTTGAAGGTCCCGAGAAGATCGCCTTCGAAAAGCAGGTGAAACAGTTTGTGTGCCACGAACGCGAAGGCACCTGCCAAGCTGCAACCGCGACGGTCTACAAGAACACGCTCGGTGTCGACATTGAGACCTACGACGCGAAGTGGTCGGACAGGACCATCGAGCTGACGTCCTACCACTCGTCCGAAGACTGCCGCCGCGAAACCATCACCGTTGACCTGATCACTCAGGAAGTGGTCGGCATCACCGCTGATGTGCCTAACCGTCCTGCGACTTGCAACGAGATTGCTCTGCCCATTTCGACGCCACGACGGGCGATCCTAATAGATGGCTTCGAGAAGCATTTCGACGACAAGTTCCCGAACCGGAAGAAGTGAGCTCACGCCCCATGGCGTACCGCATTATTGGCAGGTCATTCTTCTACATGCCGTTGCCTGAGGCCTGAAAGGGGCCTCTTGGACGTCTCTGATGGTCGAAAGCCGACCTCCCGAGGTCGGATCGAACCATCTCTTGGAGGCTGCAGCGTGCGGGACTGATCAGGTCAGTCAAGGACGACGCTCCGCGTCGCCGCGCGGCGGCCGCCCGGAGGGCGGTCCTTGAGTGACCTGATCAGCCCTGCGATCGTCTCGCCGTGAGATGTAAGGATGGCGCCCATCCTCGGAGGGGAAGGTCTTCGCTGTGGGGCGGCGCTTTGACCCGCCAGCCCTGAAACCCCTCACCCTCCCACCGCTTCGCGGCGGGCCCCGCCCTCTCCCGGCGGGAGAGGGTTCCCGCGCTCCTCACATCTTCTTCTTCAGCGGCAGCAGGTCCGGATACACCGGCTCCCGCTTCTGGGCCTTGGCCGTGAAGGCCTCGGCCATGTGGGGGCCCGAGAACATGCCTGTCTGCCAGGTAGCGATGTAGTCGAGAGCGTCGGCGATCGAGTGGTCGCGGGCGTAATTGATCATCACCTTGCTGCCGGCGACGGCCAGGGGCGACTTGCCGGCGATCTCGCGGGCGGTGGAGAGAGCGTGGTCGACCAGGGCTTCGTGGGTGTCGAACACCTCGTTGACCAGGCCGATCTCCTTGGCGCGCTGCGCGGGCAGGCGACGGCCGGCATAGGCCAGCTCGCGCACCCAGCCCTCGGGGATCAGCTTGCACAGGCGCGGGAAGGTGCCGACGTCGGCGGTCATGCCGATGTTGATCTCCTGGATCTGGAAGAAGGCGTCGGCGCTGGCGTAGCGGATGTCGCAGGCGCTGACGAAGTCGACCGCACCGCCGATGCAGCCGCCCTGGATGGCGACGATCACCGGCATCCGGGCCTTGTCCAGGCAGCTGAACGTCTCCTGCAGGTGATGGACGAAGCGGCGGAAGCTCTCGGCCGCCACCCAGCGGTCGGCGTCCTGGCGGGCCGTGACGCCCTCGTCGTCGGTGAACACCGACAGGTCCATGCCGGCGCTGAAGTGCTTGCCGGTCGAGGAGATGACGATGCAGCGGGCGCGGGCATTGTCGTCGATGTCGCGGACGATGGCCGGCAGCTCGTTCCAGAACGGCCGGGTCATGGTGTTCATGGCCTCGGGGCGTTTCAGCTGGATGTGCGCGACGCCGTCTTCGATCTCGACCTTGAAACAGCTGTAGTCCGCGTGGCCGCTCATGACCGCCTCCCTTGTCGCTTTGGGAGACTATCGACCGGAGGACGGGCGGCGACAACGCTGACCTGACGGAATGGGCGCGCCTAGAGGTTCACGACCTCGCACTTCAGCGCCGCGCGGATGCGGTCGGCGACGATCTGGCGGTGGCAGCAGTTGGGATCGTCCTCGTAGCAGAGCAGGGCGATCCGCTTGTCCTTGGCCAGTTCCGTGGCCTGCGCCAGGGCCAACTGGGCTTCGGGCTCCTCGAGATGCGCGTTGAAGATCTGGCGCATCTCGTCGGTGCGCCCGGCCCGGGCGGCGTCGCGGCCGGCCTTGGGCGTGCCCAGCGGACGCAGGTGCAGATAGTCGACGCCCTCGGCCTTCAGGCTGTTTCCCAGCAGGGTCTTGGAGAAGCCGGCCTTGCGCGAGCTGGCCACCGCGCGGACGTCGACGACCAGCTCCACGTCGGCCGCCTTGAGCCTTTGGATCAGCCCGCCTTGCGTGTCGGTTTCGTAGCCAATGGTCGCCAGCCTGTTCATCTCTCGCCTCTCCATGGACGCGCGCCGATCGCGAGCCTACCTTAGTCCTCCGTCGATCACAGGAGCCCGCCGATGGACGCGGCCGTCTTTCGCGAACCGCGCAAGCGCGCCACGCCGATAGCCGGCGGCGAGATCGCGGGCCTGGAGTTCGGGCCGACCGACCGGCCGATCGACATCGTCTTCGTCCACGCCAACGGCTTCAACGCCCAGACCTACCGAACGCTGCTTTCGCCGCTGGCGGCCAGCCTGCGCATCCTGGCGATCGACCAGCGCGGCCATGGCGAGACGACCCTGACGGCCGATCCCGAGGGCCGGCGCTCGTGGCGCGATCTTCGCGATGACCTGATCGCCTTGCTTGACGCGCTGGATGGCCCGCCCGTGGTGCTGGCCGGCCACTCGATGGGCGGCACCGTCAGCCTGCTGACCGCCGCGGCGCGGCCCGACCGGGTCAAGGGCCTCGTCCTGTTCGACCCCGTCATCATGCCCTGGCTGGCCATGCTGTACGCCAAGGCGCCGTGGACCTCGGGGCGGATGTGGCGACGCCTGCCGATGGTCCAGGGGGCTCTGCGCCGCCGAGCGGTGTTCGACGACCGTCAGGCCGCGTTCGACGCCTACAAGGGCCGCGGCGCGTTCAAGACCTGGCCCGAAACCATGCTGGCCGACTACGTGGCCGGCGGTTTCGCCGAGCGGGCCGACGGCAAGGTCGAGCTGGCCTGCGCGCCGGCCTGGGAGGCCTCGAACTACGCCGCCCAGGCGCACGATCCCTGGCGCGCGGCGCGCCAGGTCAAGGCGCCGGTGAGGATCCTCAAGGCCGAGAAGCACTCGACCTGCCACGCCGGACCGGGCTTCGCGCGCCGAGGGCGCGACACGCGGATCGAGACCGTGCCGGGTACCAGCCACTTCCTGCCGATGGAGCGCCCGGACCTCGCGCGCGACGCGCTGTTCGAGATGGCGACGGGGTAGCGGGCTAGAGCCCCAATCCCGCGACCTCGTGCTGGGCCAAGGCCGCGCGGGCCGCGTCGCTGACCGGCACCACCTTGCGCGCGTCGAGGTCGAAGGTGATGGCGACCGCCTCGGAGGTCCCCCAGGGCTCGCCCGTAGTCGGGTCGAGCATCCAGTGGACCACCCGCATGGTGCGCGCATCGGTCCCGACGAGGCCCGAGCGGATGTCGATCCGGTCACCGATTCGAGGCCAGGCCAGATAGGCGATGCGGTATTCCAGGACCGCGCCGCCCATGCGCTGGGGCTTATGCTCGGCGTGCTCGACGACGAGGTCGCGGAACGGGTGGATGAAGGCGCCGATGCCGTCGGAGACCCGACCGATGAACTGCTCGGCGCGCATTCGTCCGTATACGTCGCAATCGGTCGGCAGCAGGCCGCCCAGGCCGATGCGCGAGAGCCGCAGGGCGTCCGCGCGCGCCAGGCTGGCGGTCGGCGTGAAGGGCGTGAGGCCCAGGCTTCGCGCCCGCGCCTTCTCCGGAACCTCGACCATCAGGGCCTCGGCGCGCTCACGGGCGATCCTGGGCCACGGGAAGGGCTGGCCCTCGCGTGGGGTAGCGTGGACGACGGTGGTCTGGAAGGTCGCCGCCAGCTCGCCGGTGGCCGGATGGATCAGAAGCTGCAGCAGCCGCGCCTCGGTCTCGCCCATCTCGATCACCCCGCCCAGCATGGTCAGGGGCGCGCCGGCGTGGGCCTCGCGCAGGAAGCGGATGTGGTGCTCCTTGACGAGCAGGGTCGCGTTGGCGTGAGGCGAGAAGGCGCCGGGCAGGCCCAGCTCAGCCGCCAGGCCGATCAGCCCCTCCTGGGCGCGGACGACATAGTGGCGCACGTTCATGTGCCCCATCTCGTCGCAGTCCCAGGTGTTGACCCCTCCTCGCCAGATCTCGACGCCAGGAAGCGGCTCTGCGGTCGTCATGGCGGCGAAACTCGAACGGCGTTGAACGGTCGTTCGAGTCTAGCGCCTGACGCGAGCTTGGCTAGAGGCTCAGCGCTTGCCCTCCGCCGGATCGCCGGCCGGGCCCTTGAAGGTGTTTCCGACCTCCTCGGCGTCCGGGCCGTCCGGGCCCGCGCGCTTACGAGATTCCTCGCCGGTCTTCTGGACGCTGTCCTTGCCGCCCAGGGCGGTGAAGTCGCCTAGCGGCTCGGCCTCGTTGGCCTTCCGGCCGTCCGTGTTGGCGTGCTCGCCCATGATCGTTCTCCATGCGGTGACCTAAGGAGAACAGGAGGCGGGCGGGGTTGTTCCGCTCAGACCTGTTTGCAGGCCGCGCAGAGGCCGTGCGCCTCGATCGTCACGCCGGTCAGGGCGTAGCCGGCGGACGCGCCGGCGGCGATGATCTCGGCGCTGGCCTTGGGCTCGATCTCGCGAGTCGCGCCGCAGCAGTCGCAGATCAGGAAGGCGGCGGCGTGGCCGTCGGCCTCCTTGCGGCAGGCGACATAGGCGTTGAGGCTCTCGATCCGGTGGGCGAAGCCCTGCTTCTCGAGGAAGTCGAGCGCGCGGTAGACGGTCGGCGGCTTGGCCGGGGGACCCGAGCCGCCGAAGGTCGAGATTAGGTCGTAGGCCTTCACCGGCTGGCCAGCCTGAAGCAGCAGCTCCAGCACGCGCCGGCGCGGCGCCGTCAGCCGCTGGTCGGCGGCCGAGCAGCGGGCTTCCGCCGCGTCGAGCTCGGCGGCGAGCGCCGCGCCGGCGACGCCGTGATGATCGTGGTCGTGTCCGCAGGAAGCGCCGTGGGCCATGCCCAAGAGGTAGAGGGCCGGACGCCCCCGCGCAACCTTGGCCGTGCGTTGGGTCTAGAACAGAGGCGCGCCGACCAGGTTCGCCTCGGCCGTGCAGCGGCCCGGATCGAGCGGCGCGGCCTTGGCGCGCGCCTCGTCGGATTCGGCCCGTACGGCCGCCAGGTCGGTCTTGAAGGCCTCGGAGCTCCAGAGGGCGGCGAACAGGGTCTCGGCGTTGTGCTTGCCGGCTTCGACGCTGCTGGCGTTGTGGACGCCGCAGATCACCCGGCTTTCGCCATAGGCGCGGGCCCTGGCCAGGATGGCGTTCGAGCGGTCCGGGGCGACATCGGCCAGCAGCAGACCGACGGTCCAGCCCCAGGTGGCGTGACCGGACGGATAGTCCGGCGAGAAGCGGAAGCCAAGGCCCGGCTTGATGCAGATGGGTGCGTCGCTCCCGAGGTAGGGCCGCGCCCGGCGGTATTTCATCTTCGGCCCCGCCACGGCCGAGCGCACGTCGCGGCTCATGCGCAGCATCATCGCCGCCAGCTTCGGATTGGTCTCGCGGGTCGGCGTGTAGCCCAGGGCGCAGGCGTAAGCGTCGAGGATCTTCTCCTCGGCGTTGTCGGCCTGGGCCAGCGACCAGCGCGGGGAGTCTTTCAGGGCGCGGGTGGCCAGGAAGATCTGGCGATCCTTTTCCGCCTGGGCCGAGCCCTTGGCGGGCGGCGGCGGGACGTGGTCGCGGGCGTCGAAGGCGCTCTTGGGCAGGTAGCGCGGATAGGTCGCGGCGTCGCCGCTCAGCGTGGCGCAGCCCGAAAGAGCCAGGAGGGCGAGGCCGGCCAGCCAAGATGCGCGCATGAAAAAGGTCCCCGGAATCGCTTCCGGGGACCCTGCATTTTCAGTGAAGCCTGATCAAGCTTACTTGCCGAACAGCTTGTTCCAGCGCGGCTTTTCGCGGCCTTCCCAGGCCTTGCGCCAGTAGGCGTCCGAGGCGATCAGCGGAACCACCGTGGTGGCTTCGGCGAACACCATCTGCTCGTAGGTGGTCGAGACCTTGCCCCACGACGCGGCTTCCTTCAGCGTCGAGGACGAGCAGGCGCCGTCACGCACGTCGGCGACCGTGATCTGGATGGCGTACTTGTGCATGTCGGCCTCGACGCCGAGGATCTCGGCGCAGACGACGGTGTCCTGGGCGAAGTTCTTCGGCACGCCGCCGCCGACCATGAACAGGCCCGTGGTGCCGGCCGCGATCTTGACGTCCGTCAGTTCACGGAAGTCGGCGACCGCGTCGATCATCAGGTAGGGCTGCTTGGCGGCCAGCTTTTCCTTCTGGTGCTTGACCAGACCGAAACCGGCCGAGCTGTCGACGAAGGCCGGGCAGAAGATCGGCACGCCTTCCTCGTAGCAGGTCTGGATCAGCGAGCCTTGCTTCTTGGCGTTACCTTCCGCCAACCACTTGCCCATCTCCCAGATGAACTCGCGCGAGGAATAGCCGCGCGGCTCGAGCTTGTTGCAGATCTCCAGGATCGTGTGGTCGCAGGCCTGCAGCTCTTCTTCGTCGATGTAGGTATCGTAGATGCGGTCGATGTAGTTGTCGCGCAGGACGTTGTCGTCGACCGGGCCCGCGGCCTGGTAGTGCTTGAAGCCGAGGGCCTCGAAGAAGTCCATGTCGACGATGCTGGCGCCGGTGGCGACCACGGCGTCGATCATGCCGTTCTTCACCATGTCGCGGTAGACGTGCATGCAGCCGCCGGCCGAGGTCGAACCGGCCAGGATCAGCCAGGTCGAGCAGCCCTTGTCGGCCAGGGCCATGTTGAAGATGTCGGCCGCGCGGGCGGTGTCGCGCGAGCTGAACGACATCTTGCGCATGGAGTCGATGATCGGGCGGGCGTCGTACGAGGTGATATCGACGTGCTCGACGACCTTTTGGAGGAGTTCGGCCTTGGTGTTCGGAACGGGAGCGTTCATCGCTTCGGTTTCCCTGACTTTGGACGCCCGTCGTTGGAACTGGACCTTCGCCGGGACGGAGCGACCGACGAAAGCGGGAAAAGCGGAGAGCGTGACAGCCGAAAGTGGAAGCCGGTTTCGGCGGTTGTCACGCTCTTACTAGACTGGCGCCGGGTTTTCCTTCTTTCGAAGGAAAACCCGGTGGCCCCCGACGTCGGACGACATCGGAGGCGCGCGCGGTTTAACTCAGAAACGATCTACTGGCGAACCACGTCGATTTAGCGACGGCGCTTGCGCTTGCCGGCCGCGCCCTTGGGGCGCGAGAAGCGGACGATCTTGCGCTCTTCGTTCTCCTGGCGGACCGCCGGGATCGAGCGCTTGGCCAGGCCGTACATCGAGGCCATCGGCGCGTCCTGAACCTCCGCGGTGTCGGTCTCGCCGAAACCGTTGAAGCGGGTGTTCATCGCGACGCCATAGGCGCCCAGCATGCCGATCTCGATGTAGTCGCCCTCGTCGACGCTTTCCGGCAGGTAGAAGGGACCAGGCATGTGGTCGACGCTGTCGCAGGTCGGGCCATAGAAGCGGAAGGGCTTGAGGCCTTCTTCCACGACTTCGCCGTTCTTGCGGTACAGCTTCACCGGGAAGGGCCACTTCATGTGCGCGGCGTCGAACAGCGAGCCATAGGACCCGTCGTTCAGATAGAGCGCGTCGCCCTTCTTCAGCTCGACCTTGACCAGCAGCGACGAGGCCTCGGCCACCAGCGCGCGGCCCGGCTCGCACCAGAGCTCGGTGGTCTCGTGGACCATCATCTCGGCGAAGCCGCGGTCGATGGCCGCCAGGTACTCGGAGAGATCCGGCGGGACCATGCCCGGATAGATCGACGGGAAGCCGCCGCCGACGTCGACGACATCGGCCAGCACGCCCGCGCGAACCAGAGCCCGCGAGGCCTGGGCCATCGCCGCCTGGAACGCCGTGGGGCGCATGCACTGGCTGCCGACGTGGAAGCTGACGCCCATCAGGTCCTGGGTGGCGCGACGGGCGGCCAGCAGCAGGGCCGGAGCATTGTGGCTCTCGACGCCGAACTTGCCCGACAGGCTGTAGGCCGCGCCGTCCGCCTGCACGCCCATGCGGACGATCAGGTTGAGGTCCTTGGCCTGGCCCGTGGCGTCCAGGATCTTGGCGAGTTCTTCGTGGGTGTCGAACGAGAAGGTCTTCACGCCGTGGTCGAAATAGGCGGCGGCGATCGCCGCCCGGCTCTTGACCGGGTGCATGAAGGCCATGCGCGAGCCCGGGGCCTCGGCGGCCACGAGTTCGACTTCGTTCAGCGACGCGACGTCGAAGGACCGCACGCCGGCTTGCGCCAGCTCACGGATCACCCACGGCGAAGGATTGGCCTTCACCGCGTAGAAGACGTCGCCTTTAAATTCGGACTGGAACCAGCGCGCAGCTACGGAAACCGCGTCAGGCCGCACGAGTGCGACGGGACGTTCCGGTGACCGCTCACGGACCAGGTCCAGGGGCGAATGGTACGTGCGCAATTCACGTAACCCCCTGTTGGAAGTTAAACCCAGGCCGGCGTTAGCAGCGTTTAGAGGACTTCGGGTCCGCCGGAGCCGTGCGAAATAGGGGCATTGATCCGGGATGTAAAGACCCTTTCGCGGCTCCGTTTCGAGGCGAATTGTTCCACCGGGGCGCGTGGCCCGGGCGACCGAGCGGATTCGCGGTTCAAAAGCGCTCCGGGTTCGGAAATTAGGACGGCCCATCGCGGAGCGCTGGTCCGTTCGAACGCGATTAGGGTCCTGGCTTGTCACAAATCCATTGCGAACCTGCCCCAAACCGGTGATCGCATTCCACAAGTCGTGAAACCACGTTAAGGATTCGCCCCGACCATGACGTCGGACCCAGTTCTCTCGATCCGCGCCGCCTCGAAAACCTTCGGGTCTCGTCGCGCGCTGGACGCCGTCTCCCTCGACGTGGCTCGGGGCGAGATGATCGCGCTCATCGGCCCGTCGGGCTCGGGCAAATCCACCCTTCTGCGGTCGATCGATGGTCTGCAGACCATTGATGAAGGCGAGGGCGTCATCACCGCTTTCGGCGGGGCGGTCCAGGCCAAGGGCAAGGTCTCGAGCGAGGTGCGCAAGGCGCGCATCCGCATAGGCTTCATCGCCCAGCAGTTCAACCTCGTGGGGCGACTGTCGTTGTTCAGCAATGTGGCCCTCGGCTCGCTGGGACGCATTCCCGTGATCCGCGGCCTGTTCGGGGCCTGGCCCAAGGAGACGCGGGAGGCCGCCATGGCCGCGTTGGCCCGCGTGGGCGTCGCCGACTACGCCGCCCAGCGCGCCAATACCTTGTCGGGCGGACAGCAGCAGCGCGGCGCCATCGCCCGCGCGCTCGTCCAGAAGGCCAAGATCATCCTGGCCGACGAGCCTGTCGCCTCGCTCGACCCGGTCTCGGCGCGCAAGGTCATGGAGATCCTGCGTGATCTCAATCAAGCCGACGGACTGACCGTTGTCGTAACCCTGCACCAGGTTGACTACGCCCTGCGCTATTGCGACCGGGTCGTGGCCCTCAAAGCCGGGCATAAGGTCTATGACGGACCCGCGTCCGGTCTGAACCGCGAAAAACTCATCGATATCTACGGCCCGGAATTCGAGGACGTGTTCTGGGAAGGAGCCCCGCAATGATCAATCGTCGTTCGGCCCTCGCGATCGCCGCCAAAGTCTCGGCCCTGGGCCTGTCGGCCTTGGCGCTCGCCTCGTGCGGCAAGGCTCCGCAGACGCCCGCCGCGAAGGACACCATCACCTTCTCGATCCTGTCGACCGAGTCCGCCCAGAACATGGAAAGCTACTGGAAGCCCATCCTGGCCGACATGGAGAAGCAGACCGGCCTCAAGGTGAAGCCGTTCTTCTCGTCGAACTATTCGTCGCTGATCGTGGCCATGGGCGCCAAGCAGACGGATCTGGGCTGGTTCTCGAACCAGTCGGGCCTGGAAGCGGTGCGCCGCTCGAACGGCGAGGTCTTCGCTCGCACCTTCGACCCGTCGGGCACCGACGGCTATCGCTCGGTCATCATCGTGCCGGCCGACAGCAAGATCCAGTTGGTCCAGGACCTGCTGAAGTGCGACAAGTCGCTGAACTTCGGCATTGGTGACAAGAAGTCGACCTCGGGCACCCTGGCGCCGATGACCTACGTCTTCATCCCGGCCAACAAGAAGCCCGAAGAGTGCTTCAAGACCGTGATCAGCGCCAACCACCAGGCGAACCTGTTCGCCGTGGCCAACGGCAAGCTGGACGCGGCGACCAACAACTCGACCGCCATTGGCCTCTCCAAGGCGCGCGGCGAGGGGGTCACCGACAAGGTCCGGATCATCTGGCAATCGCCGACCCTGCCGGAAGACCCGATCGTCTGGCGCAAGGATCTCGACCCGGCGATCAAGGAAAAGCTGCGCCAGTTCTTCCTGACCTACGCGCAGGGCGACACGCCGGAGGCCGCGCAGCAGCGCGGCTACCTGAAGAAACTCAGCATCGGCGGCTTCAAGCCGGCCGACGACTCGCACCTGCTGGTCGTGCGCGAGATGGAGGCCACCGAGCAGCTGGGCCTAGCCCGCGAGGCCGGCGACCAGGCCAAGATCGCCGCCGCCCAAAAGTCGCTGGACCAAATCAAGTCCGAACGGGTCGCCGCCGAAGGCAAGGCCGGCCTGGCCTCGACTCCCGCGAACTGAGGCCCGACATCATGAGCGACGCGACAATACCGGCGCCGCCCAAGCGCTCGACCTCGGCCCTGGCCTTCGACAGCCTGCTCTGGGGCGGGGTGATCCTGCTGCTGATCGTCAGCTTCAAGCCGGCCGAGATCGACAAGTTCCCGCAGCTGTTCACCGACACCGAGCGGACGGGGAACTTCGCCAAACTGTTCTTCAAGCCGTTCACCGATCCGGCGCTGTTCCTGTCGATGGATTGGGCCCTGTTCATCGGCAAGATGTGGCAGACCATCCAGATGGCGCTGTGGGGCACGGCTCTCGCGATCATCGTGGCCATCCCGCTGGGCCTCCTGGGCGCGCGCAACATCGCGCCGGTGTGGATCCAGCAGCCGGTGCGCCGGGTGCTGGATCTGATCCGCTCGATCCCCGACCTCGTGGTGGCGCTGATCTTCATCACCGCGGTGGGCCTGGGGCCCTTCGCGGGCGTCATGTCGATCATGTTCAACACCGGCGGCGTGCTGGCCAAGCTGTTCGCCGAGGCGGTCGAGTCGATCGACAAGGGGCCGGTCGAGGGCGTGCGCGCCACCGGCGCGGTGAAGCTGCAGGAGATCGTCTGGGGGGTGATCCCGCAGGTGGCCCCGCTCTGGACCAGCTACGCCCTCTACCGCTTCGAATCGTCGAGCCGCGCGGCCACGGTGCTGGGCATCATCGGCGCGGGCGGCATCGGCCAGATTCTGTTCGACTCGATCAACGCCTTCCAGTTCGACCAGACCGGCTGCATCGTGCTGGTCATCGTCGTGGCGGTGTCGATGATCGACCTCCTGTCGCAGATCATCCGCACGCGGCTTCTGTAGTCCGTAAAACTGTCATCCCGGCCAAGCGCGCAGCGCGCCGAGCCGGGACCGTCGGAAGCGCCAGGCTTTCCGAGGTCCCGGGTCTGCGCTTCGCTCCGCCCGGGATGACAGCTTTTATGGATGTCGCGCGCCGCTCGCCGCCGGCCGTCGGTGAACGGACGTTTCCGCTCGCGCCTTGTTGCCGGAACGCCACAGCTTAAGGCCTTGAAAACACTTGTCGCTCGGCTGTCACAAATCGGTGGCGGAAGCGTCACGGACCCCCGGTAAGCCCGGCGTCAACCTGATCCACCTCGAGACGGGTGAGAGGACAGGGGCGCCTTTCAAGGGGAATTCTCAAATGAGCATCAAGACCTCGCTGGTCGCCGGTTCGGCGCTGGCCGTCGCGCTCGCGATCGGCATGGGCGCCACCGCCCAGGCCCAAGACATGAGCTACAAGTGGAGCGGCGCTCCGCAGTTCAGCAACGACGACACCTCGTTCAAGGTCCGCGGTCGGATCCTGTTCGACTACGTCGGCCAGGACGTCGACCGCGACGGTCCGGGCGGCGATTTCAAGACCAGCAACGCCCGCGGCCGTCAGGCCTTCCTCGGCGTCGAAGGCAAGCTGAACAGCTACTTCGCCTACAAGCTGGAAGGCGGCGCGGTGAACGGCGGCTCCTGGGGCTGGGATGACGCGGTCATCGAATACAAGCCCAGCGAGCCGGTCTCGATCCTGTTCGGCAATGTCAAGGTCGCCGGCCTCGAGAACCTGACCTCGACCCGCTTCACGACCTTCATGGACCGCGGTCCGTACGGCGACTTCGGCGTCGACAGCTATCTGCTGGGCGTGGTCGGCAAGTACAGCGGCTACAACTACTCGATGTCGCTGGGCGTCCAGGGCGCCAGCCTCAACAGCACCGACGTGGCCAACGCCAGCGCCGACTCCAAGGAGCGTCTGACGATCACGGCGCGCGGCCACTACGCGCTGCTGAACACCGACGCCGACAAGCTGCACCTGGCGGTGTCGTACCGTTACCGCAACCGCGGCGACGAAAGCGCCTTCGCCTATACGGGCCGCACCAACACCGCCTACAGCAACGCCACGTTCTACACGACGGGCGGCATCGGCAACCGTGACAAGACCATCGCCGTCGAAGGCGCCTGGGTCCATGGTCCGCTGTCGGTCCAGGCCGAATATTCGAGCATCGACGTGACCCGCGCCGGCACGGCGGGCGATGATCCGACGATCAAGGTCGGCTACGCCTTCGTCAGCTTCTGGCCGACGGGCGAGACCCGCAACTACGACGCGGCCGCCGGCGAGTTCAAGCGTCCGAAGATCCTGAACCCGGTCACGGCCGGCGGCTTCGGCGGCGTCGAACTGGCCGTTCGCTACGACCTGGCCGACACGACGGACGCCTACAAGACCCTGAAGGTGAAGCCCGCCACGTCGCAAGCCGGCGAGTACACCGGTTGGACCCTGGGCGTGAACTACTACCCGACGTCCTACGTCCGGTTCATGGCCAACTACACCGACGGCAAGGTCGACAACTACGGCCCGAACCAAGACTTCGACCTGAAGCAGTTCCAGCTGCGCGCCCAGCTCGACTTCTAAGCGTCGCCAACTTTCTGGGCGGGCCGCGCGGCGGTCCGCCCGCTCCCCTCTCCTCTAGGAGTTCGTCATGAAGAAGCTTCTGTCCTGCGCGGCCGCCGCCGTGGCCCTCTCGGGCCTGGCCGCCGCTCCCGCCCACGCCGCCCGCGACTACGTCTGGGCCGCCGGCTCCTCGACCGTGTTCCCGTTCGCCACCCGCACCGCCGAGAACTTCGCCAAGAAGTCCGGCAAGAAGGCTCCGAAGGTCGAAAGCCTCGGCACCGGCGGCGGCATCAAGCTGTTCTGCTCGGGCACGGGCGAAGGCTTCCCCGACATCGCCAACGCCTCGCGTCCGATGAAGAAGTCCGAGTTCGACGCCTGCGCGGCGAAGGGCATCAAGGACATCATCCAGATCAAGATCGGCTTCGACGGCATCGTGATCGCCACCGACAAGGACGGCGCCGACTACAACTTCAAGACCGAGAACCTCTACATGGGTCTCTCCAAGACGGTCCTGAAGAACGGCCAGTTCGTCGCCAACCCGAACAAGAACTGGGACGACGTGGCCGGCGGCCTGCCGGGCAACCGCATCCAGGTCTACGGTCCGCCGCCGACCTCGGGCACCCGCGACGCCTTCGTCGAACTGGCCATCGAGGCCGGCGCCCGCAAGTATCCGACCCTGGACGCCATCCGCTCGGACAACGAGAAGAAGTTCAAGGGCCTGGTCGACCCGCTGCGCGGTGACGGCTGGATCGACGCCGGCGAAAACGACAACGCCATCGTCGGCACCCTGACCAAGACCCCGGGCTCGCTGGGCGTCTTCGGCTGGTCCTACCTCGAAGAGAACATGGACAAGATCAAGGGCGCCTCGGTCAACGGCGTGCGTCCCTCGGCCCAGACCATCTCGGACGGTTCGTACCCGCTGTCGCGCACCCTCTTCATCTACGTGAAGAAGGCCAACATCGGCGTGACGCCCGGCCTCGAGGAATTCCTGAAGGAGTTCACCTCGGACGCGGCCAGCGGTCGCGGCGGCTACCTGCAAGGCCGCGGCCTGATCCCGCTGCCCCCCGGCCAGCACGACGCTCAAAAGGGCGTCGTGAACAACAAGACCGTGATGGGCCGTCCGGCCGCCTAATCGGAGCTTGGCGGCCGAAAGTGGCCGCCGGCTTCGGTGCTGGCCAAGCTCGAATGCTTGGAAGCGGACCCTGTTCGAGACGGACAGGTTTCGGGCGCCTTTCGGTTTCACGCGAGCGCGAACGCCGTGGTCCTATGGGCCACGGCGTTTTTCTTTGTATAGTGACCGGGCCGGGCCGCTCCCCACGCCCCGCCGCGGTCGCCGTCCGGCGACGCGTCCCCGACCCCCAAAGTCACTGACCCTGAAGGGCCATGATCCTCGTCGCGCTCGCCGTCGTCTTCCTCCTCGTTCTGCTGAACGGGGTTTTCGCCATGTCCGAACTGGCCGTCGTCTCGGCCCGCAAGGCCCGCCTGCAAGGCTTCGCCGAGCGAGGCGACAAGGGGGCCAAGCTGGCCCTCGACATGGCCGAGCATCCCACCCGGTTCCTGTCCGCCGTCCAGGTTGGCATCACCCTGATCGGCATCTTCGCCGGCGCCTACGGCCAGGCCACGATCGCCGGGGCCCTGGACCATTGGCTCGAAGGCTTCCCGGTCACCGCCAAATATTCCGAGGCGATCGCCACGACGATCGTGGTCATCGGCCTGACCTATGTGTCGGTGATCCTGGGCGAGCTGGTGCCCAAGCGCCTGGCTCTGATCTTCCCCGACGCCATCGCCCGACGCATGTCGCCGTTCCTGGCCGTGATGGCCACGGTGCTGCGCCCGTTCGTCACCTTGCTGACCGTCTCCACGGCCGGCGTCCTGCGCCTGATGGGCGTGCGAGACGAGCGCAACAACGGCATCACCTCCGAGGAGGTCGAGACGGTGCTGGCCGAAGGCGCCGACGCCGGCCTGATCGAGCCCGAGGAGCGGGCGATGATCAACGAGGTTCTGCGCCTGGGCGACCGTCCGGTCCGCGTGGCCATGACCCCGCGCCGCGACCTCTTCTGGGTGTCGCTGGCGGATGACAACGAGACCGTGCTGAAGGAAATCCGCGCCAGCGCCCATTCGCGCATCCTGGTCGCCACCGAGGATGATTTGGACGGCGACATCGGCGTCGTCCTCAAGAAGGACCTGCTGGACGCCTGCCTGTCCGACGGCCCGCTGGATCTGAAGGCTCACGTCCAGCAGCCGGTCGCCATACCCGAGACCATGTCGCTGCTGAAGGCCTTGGCGGTCTTCAAGCAGACCAGCCTGCACATGGCCCTGGTCGTGGACGAGTTCGGCTCGCTGCAGGGCGCGATCACACCGCTGGACCTTCTGGAGATGATCGCGGGCGACTTCCCCGAGGACCATGACGACGACGAGACCCGCATCATCCGCCGCGACGACGGCAGCTGGCTGATCGACGCTCGCCTCGACATCCAGGAGCTGAACGATCACCTGGGCGAGAACTTCGAGGCCGACGGCGGCTACCACACCGTGGCCGGCCTGGTCCTCGACCGCCTGGGCCGGATCCCGGCCGAAGGCGAGCACGTCGCCATCGGCGGCTTCGACCTCGAGATCGTCGACATGGACGGCTCCCGGATCGACAAGGTGATCCTGAAGGTCGGCAAGCGGAAGAAGGACGAGGACATCGCCTAGCGCGCCGGGTCCAACCGTGGGCGGCCAAACCTCTCCGCTAAGCCCAAGTCGATGATCTGGCGTCGAGCTTCGACGGCGTTAGCCAATCCCGGCTGGCCCTAGGCGGGTCGGATCGCGATCTCGGACGCCCAGCGGAAATAGCCGACCGTGTCGAGTTGGCCGGTCTCGGGATCACTCCGCGTCACATAGAACTGGATGTCGAAACGGGTCACGCCCTTGGGCCTCCAGACCGTCTCGATGAAGTAGTCGGGCTCTAGGCCGCTGTCGAAGGTCGGGGGCGCGGTGTTTTGGGCGCCGACCAGGACGGGGCTGGGCCGACAGGTTTCCAGAGCGCGCGCGCGCGTCGCGACCAGTTTCAGCTTGATCGGCGTGACGCCGTAGAGGACCGCGCTCTGGTCGGTGTTGCCCGACAACGAGAAGCAGCGCCACTGAACCCCCGCGAGACCGCCCTTGAGGCGCTCTTGCGCGGCGTCGGCGTCCGACGGGACCGCGATGTAGAGATGGGCCGTGGCCTGGCCCTGGGTCCGAGCGGGTGGCCCGATCAGGTAGCAGAACGCGTCGTCGACGAGCGTGGGCGCCTGGGAGTCCGCGCTGGGCGATGGATAGGCGGCGAGAAGACCCTCGGTGTCGACAATGACATTGACGTAGGTCGGGCTGGGAAGATGGGTAGAGGCGGGCATGCTGTGTTCCCCCACGGGGCGCCGCCGAGAAGGCGAGGCCGCCGAAGGGATCGCGCCGGGGGACGCGATCCCTCGTTTGATCAGGCGACGGTGATCGTGGGGTCCCAGGAGAAGTAGCCCGCGATCACGGGCTTGCCGGTGCTGGGATCCTGGACCGTCACGTAGAACAGAACCTTGTATTGCTCCGTTCCGTGGGTCGTCACGGTCGCCTGGAGGAAGTAGTCCGAGCCGGTGACCGTGGTGAAGGTCGGCGGCTTGGTGTTGTAGCCGTTGACCAGGGTCGGAAGCGGCACGTAGGGCTGGGACTCGATGGCGAAGATCGGGCTGGTGACCACCTGGCCGGCGAACTGCGGCATGTCGTAGATGACGGCGCTTTGGCCCGAATTGCCGGACAGCGAGAGCGACCGCCAGCGAATGGTGTCGTTCACGAGCGCCTTAATACTCAGATCCCCCGTGGCTTGGCCACTATTCACATAAACGGTCTGGGCGATCATGTAGGAATAGGTCGTGTGGTCGATGCCCGTCGGATTGGCGTAATCCTGGCTGGGATTTTTGATATTGTTCAGAAGAGAGACCGTGTCGATGACGATCTCGATGTCGATATAGTTGCTCATAACTCTTCCTCCTTGGCTGAGGTCGCCGTTTCATCGAGTGAATTCGGAAGGTCTTATGTATTTGGCAACCCATCGCCTTATACGCGCGGTGACGGGGCTATACAATTAAAAAGGGTAAAAATGAGAGTTTCTAGAATAAATTGTACCTGAGGTTGAGTTGGCGCCGTCGGCTTGGCGGAAGCGCCGCCGTGACTTCCAGCAATTGAACAGTCGTATGGCCCGCGACATAACTGACGGCATGAGCGCTCCCGACACCGCCCCTTTCCGCGACGCCCGTTACGCGCCCCGCGCCCTGGAGGTCGAGAAGCGCGGCGAGACGCTGATCCTGCGCAATCCCACCCCCTATTCGGACGCGGTGCGCACCACGACCGAGCCCCTCGCGCGCTGGGCGGCCGAGGCGCCCGACAGAGTCTGGCTGGCCGAGCGAATTCCCGGCGCGGAGGGCTGGCGGACCATCACCTACGCCGAAGCCAAGGCCAGGATCGAAGCCTTGACCGGCGGCCTGGCGGCGCTGGGGCTGGGCAGCGGCCAGCCGCTGTTGATCCTGGCGCGCAATGGGATCGACCACGCCCTGATCGCCTACGCCGCCATGAGTCTGGGCGCGCCCGCCGCGCCGGTCTCGCCCCAATACGGCTTGAAGGGCGCGGACCTGACGCGCCTTGCGCACGCCGTCGAGCGGCTGAAGCCGGCCGCCGTCTACGCCGACGATGCCGAGGCCTTCGGCGAGGCCCTGGCCGCGCCGTTCCTGGCTGGCCTGCCGACGATCGTCAGCCGCGACGCGCGCCCCGGCGACATCGCCTTCGCCGACCTGCTGAACAGCGCGCCGCGCGGCCCCGTCGCCGAGCCCGACGACATCGCCAAGCTGCTGCTGACCTCGGGCTCGACCGGCAAGCCCAAGGCGGTGGTCTGCACCCACGCCAACATCGCTTTGAACGCCGCCCAGATCGAAGCCTGCTACACCGATCCCGAGCCGCCGGTGCTGGTCAATTCCGCGCCCTGGAGCCATAGCCTGGGCGCCAACGCCATCCTGCACATGGTGCTGCACCGGGGCGGGACGCTGTATATCGACGCCGGTCAGCCGGTCTCGGCCCGCTTCGAGGAGACGGTGCGGAACCTACGCGAGGTGGCCACGACCTATCACAACATGGTGCCGGCCGGCTGGGCCATGCTGGTGGGCGAGCTGGAGCGTGACGAGACCCTCGCCGCCAAGTTCTTCGAAAAGGTCCGGGTGCTGCAGTACGGCGGCGCGTCGATGGCCCAGTCGATCCTCGACCGCGTGCAGGCCGTGGCCGTGAAGACCGTCGGTGAACGGATCACCTTCGCGGCCGGTTACGGCGCCACCGAGACCGGCCCCACCGCCTGTAACATCCACTGGCTGAACGCTCGCTCCGGGATGGTGGGCCTGCCGACGCCGGGCACGACGGTGAAGCTGGCGCCCCCAGATGGGGTGACAGGGGGCGAGGGCGGCAAGTTCGAGATCCGGGTGAAGGGGCCGCAGGTCTCGCCGGGCTATCTCGACCAGCCGGAAGCGACCGAGCAGGCCTTCGACGAGGACGGCTTCTATCGCCTGGGCGACGCCGCCCGGCTGGCCGACCCGCAAGATCCCTCCGCGGGCCTCGTCTTCGACGGGCGTCTCGTCGAGAACTTCAAGCTGGCCAGCGGCGCCTTCGTGGCGGCCGGGGCGCTGCGAGTGGCGGCGGTCTCGGCGCTCGGGGGCCTTGTTTCCGACGCCATCGTCTGCGGCGAGGGGCGGGAAGGGATCGGCCTGATGCTGTTCCTCGACGCCAAGACCTGCGAGCGGCTGGGCGACGACGCGGCCGTTAGGGCGGCGATCGCCGAGCGGCTGGCGGCCTACAACCAGCAGGCCAAGGGTGGCACGGGCCGTATCGCCCGCGCGCTGGTGCTCGACGGCGCGCCCAACGCGGCCAGCGGCGAGCTGACCGACAAGGGCTATATCAACCAGGCCCTGGCCCGCGAGCGCCGGCCGACCGAGCTGGAGCGGCTGTTCGCCGAGGCGCCGGATGACGGCGTCATGCGCTTCTAGGCTCGAGGGCGCGGGAGACGCCCACGCAAATCAGCAGCTGGCCGGCGTAGTACAGCCCCCACACCGCCAGGCCGGTCGCGAAGCTCTCTGGCAAGAGGCCACCTCGCGCGAAGATCAGGAGGTCGGAGACCACGAACATCAGGGTGCCCAGCGCCACGCGCTCGCGCGGAAACCGGCTCAGCCAGGCCGAGGCCGCCATCGCCGAGAGGCCGGTGGCGTACAGCGCCACGCCCGGCGCGCCGGCCCGATCGGCGGGCAGGTGGAAGGCGATCCCGACGACCACGGGAATGAAGGCCGCGGCGGCCAGCAAGGACGGGGTAGAGGCCTTTCGCCGGTTGCGGACGTAGAGCGCGATCGCCGTCAGATGTCCGGCCAGGAAAGCGAGAGCGCCGATCGTCAGGCCCGACGTCACCAGCAACACGTCGCCCAGCGCGCCCAGCGCCATTACCGCCGCCAACAGCCAGCCGTCCGTCGAGCGCGCCTTCAAGCCGGCATAAACCGCCAGCAGGCCGACGCCCGCGCCTTTCCAGACGACCTCGGCCGGCATCGAAAGATGCAAATTCCAGCTGGCGATATAGCTGACGCCGCCGATGATCGACGCGATCAGCGCCCAACGGGCCATCGTGGCCTGCGACATGTCCGGTCCCCCCAAGCACGGCTCGCCCTGTCGGCGATGCTCGCGGGAACCACGATGCCTCGGCGTGGCTTGGTCGCGCAATCCTGTTGCCTGACTTGGCGGAAATGTCGGAAGGATGGGCGACGGTACGGAGAAGACCATGAACGGCGCGGACGCCCTGATCACCACCTTGGCCGACAACGGCGTCACCGCCTGCTTCGCCAACCCCGGCACCAGCGAGATGCAGTTCGTCGCGGCCCTGGACCGCGAGCCGCGCATGCGCTCGGTGCTATGCCTCTTCGAGGGCGTGGCGACCGGGGCGGCGGACGGCTATGGGCGCATGGCCGGCAAGCCCGCCTGCACCCTGCTGCACCTGGGCCCCGGCTACGCCAACGGCGCGGCCAACCTGCACAACGCCCGCCGCGCCTTCACGCCGGTGGTCAATGTCATCGGCGACCACGCCACCTATCACCGGGGCTTCGACGCGCCGCTGAACAGCGACATCGCCGCCCTGGCCGCGCCCAACTCGGTCTGGGTCAAGTCGGCCGAGACCGCCGACAGCGTCGGGCCGCTGGCCGCCGAGGCCATCATCGCCAGTCACGGCGCGCCGGGCGGGAACGCCTGCCTGATCCTGCCCGCCGACGCGGCCTGGAACGCGGCGACCGTGAAGGGACCGGTCGTGACGCCGCCCGCCTTCGCCGCGCCGGACCCCGCCGCCGTCGAGGCCGTGGCCAAGGCCCTGGGCGTCGCCAAGAAGCCGGTGCTGCTGCTGGGCTCGGGCGCCTGCGGCGAGGCCGCCCTGGCCGCCGCGGGACGTCTGGCCGCCCACGGGTTGCGCGTGCTGACCGACACCTTCACCGCCCGTCAGGCGCGGGGCGAGGGAAGGTTCCGGCCAGACAAGCTGCCCTATTTCGCCGAGCAGGCGCTGAAGGACCTCGACGGCGTCGACCTGATGGTTCTGGTCGCGACCCAACGGCCGGTGGCCTTCTTCGCCTATCCCGACCG
>ERZ1034427.50-NODE-50-length-25625-cov-32.201995_pt1 | contig 25625 bp, 28 predicted proteins | sample MGYA00520607_ERZ1034427 | MGnify/ENA primary metagenome ERZ1034427 (study PRJEB33736, sample SAMEA104288489) | Azolla caroliniana | place: Brazil | collected 1987 | study: EMG produced TPA metagenomics assembly of the PRJEB19522 data set (Is there foul play in the... | reverse complement strand
AACAAAAATACCCTTGGTGGAAAACTCTTTGTTTCCTGCCTTTTCTTCTGAGGTTCATTCTCCTTTTTGTTGTGTACGATGTGGATATTCTTGAATATAATTTAGTGGATTTCTCCTTTTGGTACACCCTCAAAATTCCCTTCTACCATTTTTTTGACTCCAAGTTAATTTTCCTGACAGGCATAATATACAAAATTTACCATCGCTTGAGAATTTAACTTTGTTCTTGACGACGGTGGTTAGCTGCTTGTAATAATAAAGATTCAGCAAATGCCATCGCTTGATTTGCAGATTTACCACCGGCTAACTGTGCTAACTCTTCCCGACGGGTACTTAAATTATCCAAGCTGGTAACTCTCACAACTGTCCGCTGTTCAGCATTACCATTTTTATTAATCACTTGTTTATCCACCCGAAAATGTCGATCTGCCATTGCTGCTACTAAGGGTTGATGAGTCACACATAATACTTGTTGATTTTGACTAAGTTGGTGTAATTTCTCAGCAATAGCTTGGGCAACTCTTCCAGACACACCTACATCAATTTCATCAAATACCATTGTTTCCGCACCGTCATGTTGATTAAAACAAGCTTTTAAAGCTAGTAAAAATCGGCTCATTTCCCCACCAGAAGCAATTTCTGTTAAAGGTTGTATTGGTTCACCAGGGTTAGGGCTAAACATAAAGGTAATTTTATCTGCACCCATTGCTGTTGGGGAACTAGGGGCAATTTTCACTTGAAATTTTACCTTTTCCATCCCTAAAGGTTTAAGTTCAGTCAATAAATGAGATTCTAAATTAGCCGCAGTTTTACGACGCAGTTGGGTCAATTGTTGGTTGACTTGATTGAGATATTGTAAACAAACCTGTTCTTGTTGTTCTAAAGTTTCAATTGATTGTTCATTATTATTGAGTTCTGCTAACTCTATTTGGATGCGTTCAAAATAAGCGATCGCTTCCGTAAGAGTCGGTCCATATTTCCGACAAATTTGTTTTAGTTCCCGAATCCGTTCTTCTACTTCCTCCAACCGCTGCGGATCAGCTTCTAAACTTTCTCCGTAAATGCTAATTTGTCTTCCCACTTCCATCACTGCTGCTACCGCATCTCGCACCAATTCCAACATAGATTCCATTCGGGAATCAAACTCAACAATATGATTTAATATTGTTTCACAATCTCCCAATAAATCAGCAGCAGTAGGAGTCTCATCTTCATTTTGGTACAAAGCTTGATAAACTTTGTAACTCATTTGTTGTAAATCAACAACATGATTTAGGCGTTGCATTTCCTGGGTTAGTTGTTCTATTTCTTGTGGATAGTTGAGATTCGCTGCACTCAATTCTTGAACTTGATAGGTAATTAAATCGAATTGTTGTAAGCGTTCTCTTTCCGAAGTGCGACGTTTTTCTAAAGTTTGGTGTGCTTGTTGATATGCACTAAAAGCAACAGCTACCTTTTGCCGTTGTTGTATTAAAGAATCACCACCATATACATCTAACCAGTCTCTAACTTGGGCAGATTGTCCCACTTGTACAGTTTGCCCTTGGGCAGTAATTTCCACCAAGCGATCGCGCAAACTTCCCATTATTTGCCGATTTACCAACACACCATTTACCCGCGACCTACTGCGGATATTACTGGCAGTTGCGGCAATTTCTCGACTAATAACGACAGTACTATCATCAATTAAATCAATTTCCTGTTCACTCAACCAAGCAGCCAGAAAAGGATTGATACTAAAAGTCCCTTCTACTAAAGCGCGACTAGTCCCCGTGCGAATCACACGACTAGAGACTTTCCCACCTAAAACCCCATCAATCGCATCCAAAATAATCGACTTTCCCGCGCCGGTTTCCCCTGTTAGTACATTCAAGCCAGGGCCAAAGTCTAACTCTAGTTGGTCGATGAGGGCAAAATTCTCAATTCTGAGGCACAGCAACATCAGGCCAAAATCTCCGTGAAGGTAAATGCTGGATACTTTCTGATTTTATCTTTATCTAGTCGGTAATGTATAGACTCATCAAAGATGATAGTTGGTTCACCTTTTTCCTGAGTCACATCTTCAATTAATGCTGGTCCCAATTTACCCACAGCCGCAGTGCTAAAACCTGATTTTTTCGCTACAGCTAAAAGACTAACTTCGTTTAGAAATTTATTACCGAATTGTTGGTTAACTTCTTTCAGAACTGCTTCATTTTCTAGAAATGGAACCAAACTATTTTTGGTGCTTTTAACAGGGGCTTTAACTGTAATAGTATTGCTAAAATTTCCTGTATCACCAAGATAATGACCTGTAGCAATAGCAGAAGCATTCGCTGTGGTAAAAGTAGGAAACACAGAATGGCTGTTAACATAATTCACACCCTATTCTTGAATTGACTGTAAAGTCGGTGTGTCAGTAGCATTAACAGTCATCGGACGCAAACCATCAGTCACAAAAATAACTGCATTGTGTGGCGGAATCTGTCCAGTAAACACCTGAAACTCAGCAAAAACAGCAATTAAACAAACTAATAAAATAATCCAGCGATAAGCCTGTATTAAAATCCTTATAACCTTGCAGATTTTTAGGACATGAAGATTTTAAACTCTACTGCATTAAGTTACACAGTTTATTGTCAATACTTCATAAAAGATCCACAGCTATAGACAATAACCTTCAATATGCTATAAGTAGGAAGGCACAAAAAAACCGTAGACGCGCAGCGGCTTCTCGAAGAGAAGTATGTAACGAGAAGTGAAATTTACCAAAAGCTCTTCCCTATTGCATAAGTGCGTCTTGCATCGCTTTTAACTTATAACGCCTTTAATTTATCAGGGGTGTGGGAGTTTAGCTAAACCCCTACTAACTACCTACAGCAATAATTAAAACTCTGCGCCTTGTGGTGTACGGGGGAACGGAATCACATCACGAATATTCCCCATTCCCGTCATAAACTGTACCAATCTTTCAAACCCCAAACCAAAACCAGCATGGGGAACTGTTCCATAACGACGCAAATCTAAATACCACCACAGATCTTCTGGGTTCATACCTTGGTCTAAAACCCGTTTTTCTAACACATCCAGTCTTTCTTCCCGTTGAGAACCACCAATAATTTCCCCTATTTTCGGAGCGAGAATATCCATAGCGCGGACAGTTTTTTCATCATCACTCAATCGCATATAAAAAGCTTTGATTCCAGCGGGATAATCTGTCACAACCACAGGCTTTTTAAACAGTTGTTCTGCTAAATAGCGTTCATGTTCTGATTGCAAATCAGCACCCCAACTGACAGGATAGTCAAACTTAACATCAGCTTTTTCTAAAAGTTTAACTGCATCAGTGTAACTTAACCGTTCAAATTGATTACTAATAATGTAATCAGCAGTTTCTAAGACTGTTCTATCAATACGTTCATTAAAAAATTCCATGTCTTCTGGACAAGTCTCTAATACATATTTAAAAATATATTTCAGAAACTCTTCCGCCAAATCCATATCACCTTCTAAATCACAAAAAGCCATTTCTGGTTCAACCATCCAAAATTCTGCTAAGTGACGAGAAGTGTTAGAATTTTCTGCCCGGAATGTGGGACCAAAGGTGTAGACATTGGTAAATGCCATCGCCATAATTTCTGCTTCTAATTGTCCACTTACTGTTAAATAAGCTGGTTTACTAAAGAAATCTTGACTATAATCAATGTCTTGATTTCCTGTGCGGGGAATTTTTTTAAAATCCAAATTGGTAACGCTAAATAGCTCTCCTGCACCTTCACAATCACTAGCGGTAATAATGGGAGTATGTACCCATAAAAAGTCCCGTTCTTGAAAAAATTGATGAATAGCAGTCGCGCAAGCATTTCTCACTCGGAATACTGCACCAAAGGAGTTAGTTCGGGAACGAAGATGTGCAATGGTGCGTAGAAACTCAAAGGAATGACGTTTCTTTTGGAGGGGATAGGTTTCGGGATCAGCATCTCCGTATATTTTCAGACCATCAGCTTTTAATTCTATGCGCTGTCCTTTTCCTTGGGAAGCCACCAGCACACCTGATACTTCTACTGAAGCACCGGTATTGATTTGTTTTAAGATTCCTTCGTAGTTTGGTAAATCTTGGTTGATGACAATTTGTAAATTACCTAATGATGAACCATCATTAACTTCTAAAAACGTAAAACCTTTTAATTCACGCTTTGTTCTTACCCAACCTTGAATTAGTAAAGACTCATTAGGTTGACCAGTTCTTAATATTTCAGCAATGCGAGATTTTAGCATTTTCGACAATCAATTTTTATTTTGTTAATTTATATTTGTTACTATATATAATAGTAATTTTTCTGGGAGATTGGGGATAGTCAACTGATAAACGACAACTGACTAATTAACTAATCCAAGACCTTAATAGCCAACCGATAATCACGCCTAAACCACCAAAACGGACAAATTGCCAAAATGGTCTTTTCAGGCTATTCCACGAAAATAACTGGCTTTCTAAGTTGAGTTCTAATACTTGTAACTGTTTTTGAATACGTTTTAACTCCTCCTTAACTTCTGGTGTCTGATTTTTATTTTGTTGGGGATTTTTTAATTCTTGTTGCCATTGTGCCTTTTTCTGGTGGTCTTGTTGCACTTGGGCATATCTTTCTTTCAAGAGTCGGAGGTCTGTTTCTAGTTCCTCCAGTTCCTGTTCAAACTCTGATTGCTGGTTATCTTCTAAATTAGTCATTGGTGATGAATCTTTAGCTATGATGATTAAATCTTGACACTCTCCGGGCTGTTCGCCCTTGGCGTTCCCAAAGGGTAGCCACGGAGATTCTTCAGTAGCCCAAAAACGAACTCTTAAAGGCGTAGTCAATGCGCCGCTACTAACTCCATCAAGATTTAACCCCAATGTTACCTTTACATTTTTCAGAATATTCGCTGCTCCATTTGCATCAGCATTGATGTAGAGATTATTAGCAGTACGATACAAGCCACGCTTGAGGCCCTTTCCTGATTCTTTCCACTTGTGGGGTTTTTCACCGTATTCAGGGAGAAAATCATGATCCAAAAAGGAAGCTTTCTCTACAAATCGAAATTGTTCACACAGTTTAGCAATACGTTTTTTGAGTCTGGTTGTAGGAATTTGAACAAAGTTTTGGTTAGTTTTTGAACCTAAATTAACTTCTTGTCTTTGCCATTTATTCCAGCCAAACACGATAATACCAATACCTTGTTCAAGACAGTAGTTAATTACTAATCTAGCTGCTTTATTTACGGCATCACGCATCTGACGATTCTGTTGTTCAGTACTAGCTGCTAGTCGATTACTTCAAAAACCTGGAGATTGATTATCTTTGATATTTGATACAAGTTTATTGAACCATTGGTTAACAGATCTTAGATGTTTACCATCAACGATAAATAATGTGCCAAAATTAGAAATACAAGTTAACCAATTGCTTATTTCTGTATCAATCCCAAGAGATTTATCATTGTCTAGTAGTGGTGTTGTATTTGCTTATATTTTGCCAACGCACTCAGCATAAAAACAGCCCTTACGTGGTAATATCCTCACTTCTTTGATATCATCAAAGCTGAGATTAGTTAGATGGCATTTTTAGCCAAAAATCTGAGATATTAAACCATCTTTTAACTGTATTGCCAAGTGGAACTCGGATTCTGTTTTCAACTAGCTTCAATGCTTGTTTTGGATATGTTACCAAAGCTAAACCACTTTTTCTGTACTTGGGTAGTCTAGGTTTGTAAGTCAGTTGACCCCGCTTGTACTTTTTATCTAAAGTCTTAAAAGATTTCAATGCCTCAGCTACAGAAATTGAACTTTGCTGTGCAACTTGTGAATAGAAAACGTGATAATGCTGATTCTTTTTGTACTCGTGAATCAAGTCGAATTTGTTAATGATATTGCCTATTTTAAAAATATATTTGTCTGCCATAGTAAATACCTGAGTTGGTTAATTTATGAGATTCAGAACAAATAAATTCTAAAACTGCCTTTAGCTCTTTGCCAGGGTTAATCAGATTTTTTTGACAACTGTACAAAAATATTACTTCCTTCCTCTTCTATAAACTGCTAATATTTTAGCATTAACAGACTGAGGCGTTTACGCCTCAACTGGCTTTCATCCCCGGGTTACAAGATATCAAGCTCTAAAAACCTTTTGGCTTTGTAGGGTTTGATTGCGGAGTTTTCAGCCTTTTTTCTTATAACTTTTAATTTTAGCTTAGCACTTAGTCTTATGTCTCTAACCAGTCAACTCAATGAAATCAGTACCCTAGAATTGGCGCAAGCCCTGATGGAAAGGCTAAGTATCTCTCCTAATGATTGGCATCGTCTCAAATCTAACCGCAATGCGCGCGGTAGTGAACAATTAGCCGCTGCTATGGTGTTTCTCCTCAAAAATCAACCCCAAGAGGCACAAGCTAGGTTAGAACAGGCTGTAGGATGGCTAGATAAGTCAATTTCAGCCCCTCCCTGTCCGACTCACGGAAAAAGTTGAGGGTGTAGGGTCAATTATCATTTATGAGTTTGTTCACCGTCGCAAAGATAATAAACGACGGGTTTCTAGTTGTTTACAAAGTCTGAGTTCTGTTCCTTTGCGGTTCCACTCTACCTGATCGAAGATTTGATGAAGAAGAGACATTCCGCGTCCGCTTTCTGATTCATCCGGTGGTAGATATTCTGTGGGATCACAGTTGCAATCACAGGATGGAGTAAAGCCGCTACCTTGGTCTGAGATAATCCACCAATACTGATTATCTATCAAGGAAAAACGAACTACTACTAGTTTACTGGGATCAAGATTATTGCCATGTTTAGCTGCGTTTACTAGGGCTTCTTGAAGCCCTAATCGCAGTTCTGCTTGTAATGTTGTGGGAACATCTGCCAATAGTAAATCTAATATCGGACAAAGATAAAGAGTTGAGGCAAAACTAATAGTACCCCAATTACGTCCGACTGGACGGAGAGAAATGGTAATCACAAGAGAAACCCCGTAGCTTTTAATTAGCTAGACATCAGTTTGGTGTGACAGTCAACCTGATAAAAATTGAGGTGATCATGCTGCTTTCAAACTTGCGTCTGTAAAACTAAATTTTGAAAAGGCTGCGGAGCATTGACTCTACAGATAAGTTATTATTGCTTGGTTAAAAATCGGCTGGAATAATGCTGCTGGTGGAGCCAGCAATGGGTAAAATTGCTCTTTTTGCTAAGAGTATGCTAATACTCCTTTGTGCTGCCGATTTTTAATTTAGACAACTTAATTCATCTTTTTCAGAGCCTATGCAACTTCAATTTTTTTAAAGAAAAACAATTTTTATTTTTGACTTAATTAGATTTTAGCATTATTGGTAACCACTGGACGACAAATCTCCCATTTAAGTTTTTCTGAAGAATTAATTACTCTCAGGTTATTGGTCTCGCACCAGAAATGCTGCTGATTCGACGTGAGCCGTTTGGGGGAAAAAGTCGGCGGGCTGTACTCTTGTAAGTTTATATAGTCCATGTTCACAAAGTAATTTCAGGTCGCGGGACAGGGTGGCTACTTTACAAGTGACGTAAACAATCCGCGAAGGTTTCAGGCTAAGTAAAGATTTGATAACATTAGCTTCACATCCTTTACGTGGTGGATCAAGCAATACGATATCTGGTATAATTCCCAAATTGGGGAGATTTTTTTCTACTGCTCCTACTTGGAATGTAACATTGTTAATTCCATTATGTTGAGCATTGAAAATGGCCTGTTCCACTGCTGCTGATTGCACTTCTAAGCCAATAACTTGGCGTGATTGTTTTGCTAGGGGTAAAGTCAAAGTGCCGATACCACAATAGGCATCAACTAAAATTTCGTTACCTTGGAAATTGAGTTCTGACTGAATTACCTGTAACAGTGCTTCAGCAGTCTCAGTGTACACCTGGAAAAAGGTTTCTGGGCGTACTTGAAATTCTATGTCCGCGAATTTTTCTCGTAGATGAGGAATTCCAGCAATACAAACTGTTTCATTACCAAATATAACATTTGTGCGATCACTATTGCGATTTAGACATACTCCCATCAACTGGGGATAACGCTGCAACCATTCCTGTGCCTGGGTTTCAATGCCTGGTAAATTCTTATCTTTCACCACCAAAGTCAGCAGCATTTCCCCTGTACGGCGACCAATGCGTAAACCTAAATGGCGAATTGATCCTTGGTGACGAGTTTCATCATAAATTGACCAGCCGCGCTTTTGGATATCTAACTTCACCTCTGCCAATAAAGGATTTAAGCGTGAGTCTTGGACTGGACATTGATTTAAGTTAATTAGTTGGTGGCTACCTTTTTGGTAATAACCAGCTTGTACCTGACCTGTAGGAGATATACCAAGGGGGTAAGTAACTTTATTGCGATAAGCTAAAGATGAATCAGCCACTAACACGGGATCTACAGGTGGATTAGCAAAACGTCCAATGCGTTCCAAGGCTTGAATAACTTGATTTTGCTTGGCTGTAAGTTGGTAGTCATCATCAATATGATGCCACTGACAACCGCCACATTTATCAGCAACAATGCAACTGGGTCTAATGCGGTGTGGAGATGGGATGAGGATTTGTTTGAGTATACCATGAGCATACTTGGGCTTAACATGGAGTAGCCTCACAAGAATGCGATCGCCCGGAACTGTATCTGTAACAAAAACCACACGCTGTTCAAAGCGTGCCACACCATCACCAGCGTCACTTAAATCAGAAATTTCAACTTCAATTATTTCACCTTGCCGCCAAACTGTATTAGTCATTAGTCATTCGATTTTGGACTTTGGATTTTGGATTTAGTGATTGAAGATTTATTACAATTACTTCCTGAATATTGCCCAATCCCCAATCCCCAATCCTCAATCCCCATCTTCCCACACCCTTCACTTCTGTACCGCGAACTGGTTAAACTAGCAAATAATATTATTTCGAGTGATTACATAATCATGACTGTAATTAGCCAAGTTATTCTCCAAGCCGATGATGAACTGCGTTACCCCAGCAGTGGCGAACTCAAGAGTATCAAAGAATTTTTGCAAACAGGCGTACAGCTGACCAGAATAGCTGCTACCCTCTCCGAAAACGAAAAAAAGATAGTTCAGGAAGCAACCAAAAAACTTTGGCAAAAGCGCCCTGACTTTATCGCCCCTGGTGGAAACGCTTACGGTGAAAAACAACGTGCTTTATGTATCCGTGACTTTGGCTGGTACTTACGCCTGATCACCTACGGTGTACTTGCTGGTGACAAAGAACCAATTGAAAAAATCGGTTTAATTGGTGTGCGGGAAATGTACAACTCTCTGGGCGTTCCTGTCCCTGGAATGGTAGAAGCTGTTAATTCCCTCAAACAAGCGGCCTTAGATTTATTGGGTGCTGAAGATGCGGCTGCTGCTGCACCTTACTTTGACTACATCATTCAAGCAATGTCCTAATACTCAGTTTGTAATGGTTCTAGCAGTATCGGACATCAGCACTCGATACCGATAACATTCCTCATTTGATTATAACTTCCCCACACTTAGTAGTGGCTATGGCAAAATACTTGTCAGGTTATTAACAAGTAGTGGGGATATTTTGATAGAAGAAGTCAGGAGTTCAGGAGTATGGCTTCCACGCTATGCCTACGGCACGCTCCGCGTTCATGCAGTGTCCCGAAGGGATAAGCTGCACTACGTTACCCATGGCTTACAGCACGCTGCGCTATCAGTATGACATAAGTCGAAGTTTCACCCGTTTGCAGTCTATCAGGAATTCAGGAGGAATAGATTATTATGCCCATTTCCCTTATCTCCCTCATCTCACCTATCTCCCCCACACCTTATTTTCTGTTACCGACGACAAAAAACCGACAGGTATAAAGCTGTCGGCCATTAGTGTGTTCCCTATTAATGACTCGGCTAGAGTTCAGTTATCTCTGATTATGCCAAGATGCTCACTATTAGAGGAGGATCTTAATCATGTGAAATTGTGATCGGAATCATAAGGGAAAGTGATTTTAATCACCCTTTATTTACCCAAGTAATGCATAGATTTCAGCGATTTATTGATCAAAATACACAGCGTATTCATGAAACTGGTAACAGTAACAGCGACAGAAAAGTCAATCTATTTGTAGTAACTGAAACGGCTAATAGCAAATGTCTATTGATTTTTTAAAAGTAATATCAAGCATACTTGTTTTAAGTTTAAATACTGCTTGTAGAAATCAACTAGGAAAGCAAGATTAGATTTACGCAAAAATACCCTTATAGCTGAAAACACACCGATAGCAGCTAATCATGAATCTCAAAAAATAGGCTGTCTCAAAAAACCACCACAATCTCTATTGAAGGAGAAAGTACTCGTGTAAGTTTGCAAATTTATTAACATGAAAATTTACTAACCACTTATTTTCCTTATCCAGATTTTATTGCTGAATCAGGATCTTCAGGTGAGGGATAATCAGTTAGATTTATTCCGAAGTTCGGAGGTAACAAAAACGAAAATACTTATATTCATATCGCTTCTTTAAATTATTTGATAAATCCAGAACAAGTAAGAAAATTTATTAATGGCAAAAAACGTTTAATTTCGTATAATAAATGGCGTGTTGTGAATCGGACCACAAAAGTTCCCTATTCTTGGTCAAAGGAAAAGTATTGTTGGTGAGATTTATTTGGGAGAACAAAAAGGCAAAGTATTTTACGTCATTACCCATTTACCAGTGGAATATGGAGATAGCTTTGAAACAAGAGCAGATTTGATTTTCAAAAATCTGGAAATAGGTGGGTAAAGCCAATACACACGGATGCCTACTACCACAAATAAAAGTAACAACGATGAGTAATAGGGTAGAGGGATAATGCTTCTGCGTAACGTATAATCCCACACCCCTAATTTCATACTTGGAAGGGAGTAGCAGGACTTCTGTAGTCTATGGTATGCCCAAAGCCGCAGTGGAAGAAGGTGCAGCGGTCCAGATTTTACCAGTTGAGGTGATCCCACAAGCTTATACAAAATCTTTAAATAAGTAGGCTATTTCCCCAAATAGATGATTTTAAAATAATGATATAAATACATGGATAAGGGTTTAGCATTCATTGCTAAACCCCTACATAATAATATATTGCTTTCTGCGTACTAAAATGCCTACTGCCAAACGTAGATAAGCAGAAATAAAATAATCCAGATAACATCAACAAAGTGCCAGAACAAGGAAGTTGAACTAACACCAAAGTGACCTGTATCGTAATTACCGGGAATGAAAGAACGAATTAAAATCATGCATTGCAACAAAATCCCGGTCAAGACGTGCAAACCGTGAAACCCAGTTAACAGGTAAAACATCCCGCCAAAAGTACCGGAAGTAAAGCCAAATTCTAATTCACTCCATTCCACAGATTGACCATATAAAAAGTAGCTACCCATCACTATTGTAGCCAGCAAAAACAGGCGAAATCCCTGTAAATTTTGGCGCTGTAGGCATCTTTCAGCGAAGTAAATTACAAAGCTACTAGAAACCAGAATAATTGTGTTAATTGTAGGTGCTATAGTTTCTAATCCCTCAACACCAGCAGGTAGCCAGTTAACTGTTGTGGTTTTGTAGATAATATAGCCAGCGAAGAAACTTAAAAAGATGACACTTTCTGATAACAGAAAGATAATAAAACCAAACATTTTACTACCTTCTTCATCGTGTTCATGTTCATGGGCAACATGATGCAATTCCTCACGGTTAATAGAACTATCCATTGGTGAAATTCTCCTTTTGAGTTTCAAACGCAGGGTTATAAAAACAGATCAGGTGTTTAGGACATCAACTAATCCTAAGAATTAGATACTAAAAGACTTTTAGCACTGTCACTTGTGACCTGTTACCTGCTATAAAAGCAGAGGGTATGCAGAGGTTTTCTGTGTCCTTCTTTTTCTCTGTATTATTCTGGGTAGTTTAATATTGTATGGTTTTCTAGGTTAGCGGTTAATGGTTCTGATTTCCCGTAACCGTAGGGTTCACTAATAATGATGGGAATTTCTTCAAAATTCTCAACAGAAGGAGGTGAAGAAATCAGCCATTCTAAACCAATTGCTCTCCAAGGATTATCAGGTGCTTTTTCACCTTGCGTCCAAGAAACCAAAATATTGAATATGAAGGGTAAGGTGGACATTCCTAATAAGAATGCACCAAGACTAGCGAGAACATTCCAAAATGTATATTCTGGTACGTAAGAAGCAACTCGCCGTAACATCCCTTGCAAACCTAATGGGTGCATGGGTAAGAAGTTTAAGTTAGTACCAATGAATGCTAACCAAAAATGAATTTGTCCCCAACCATCATTAAACATCCTTCCTGTCATTTTGGGAAACCAATGATAGATGGCTGCATACATTCCCATTGTCACTGTTCCGTACAGAACATAATGGAAATGACCTACTACAAAATAGGTGTTATTAACGTGAATATCTACTGGTATAGAAGAAAGCATAATTCCTGTGATACCAGCAAAAATAAACATGATTAAACCACCCAAAGCAAACATCATTGGTGTGGTTAATCTAATTTTTCCCCCCCAAATCGTTGCTACCCAAGCAAATACTTTAATCCCTGTAGGAATAGAAACAAACATGGTTGTGAACATGAAAATTAACCGCATCCAGCCAGGGGTACCACTAACGTACATATGGTGTACCCAAACAATGGCACTAACTACGGCAATTAACATGGAAGAAATCGCAACTACCTTATAACCAAATAAAGGCTTGCGAGAATAAACGGGGAATATTTCTGAAAAAATCCCGAAGACGGGGAGAATAATTACATAAACTGCAGGGTGGGAATAAAACCAGAAATAATGCTGAAACATCACTGGGTTTCCACCTTTGCTGGGGTCAAAAAAGGCAGTTCCAACTGTTAAGTCAAACAGCAACATGACCGCACCAGCAGTTAAAGCGGGAAGTCCAAATAATTGAATGATTTGGGCGCTAAAAACTGCCCAGACAAATAAGGGCATTCTAAAAAATCTCATTCCCGGCGCACGCATTTTTACAATGGTGGTGACAAAATTGACCGCGCCCATAATAGAAGAAATACCGGAAGTAGCTACTGCTAATAACCAGAGAACCTGTCCATTAATTAAGTGACCTGTGGGGTTTTGTAAGCTTACGGGGGGATAAGCCCACCAACCAGCTTGGGCGGGTCCACCAGGTACAAAAAAGCTGGACATGAGGAGAATTCCCACTACGGGAACCATCCAAAAGGCAACGGCGTTGAGGCGAGGAAATGCCATATCTCGCGCCCCAATCATGATGGGTACGAGATAGTTCGCCAAACCAACTAGTGAGGGAAATGTCCACAGGAACAGCATAACTGTACCGTGCATTGTGAACATTCCATTATAAACTGTACGGTCGATTAAATCAGATTCGGGGGTGATAAGTTCGCTCCGCAAAATCATGGCGAAGATACCACCAATGAGGAAGAAGATAAAAGAGGTAACGAGGTATTGAATACCTATTACTTTGTGGTCTGTGCTGAATGTGAAATAGGTTTTCCAGTCGTTTGGTGGTTCCTGGTGATGTGATTCACCAGTAATGTCAAGAGGGATGTTTGTCATGGGATTTGAGATTTTAGATTTGTAAATGATTCTGGAAATCCTGATTCAGACAAAATGAAAGTTTCGCGCAAAGAAGCAAAGTAAGAATTAATTAACCATCAAGAGCAACAAAAAATATCTCTGAAAACCTTTTTCCTTCGTGTTCTTCGTGCCTTCGTGGTTCATTTTTTTCGTACTTGTGCGTAGCTTCTAACCCGAAAAGTTAACTACTGGAGGTGCAGCAGGTTTGACGGTTCCCCAACCGGTTTTTATCCTTTGGTTACTCGTTTGGGCGTATTCGCTGGCTGCTTGATTTTTGGCGGGGGTGGGTATGTGGCTTGCAGCTTTTGTTAACCATTCATGATACTCTTCTGGAGTTTCGACAATCACGTTGGCTTGCATGGTTGCAAAGTATGTACCACTATATTGGGAGTCGGTAAGATTATATTTACCGGGGCGAATCGGTGTAAATTCAAAGTTGATGGTTCTACCAGGAACAATGTCTTGTTTGAGGCGGAAAGCGGGGATGTAAAACCCGTGGAGTACGTCTTCTGATTGTAGTGCTAAACGGACTCTGCGATCACTCGGTAAATGCAATTCTGTACTTGTAATTCCCTTTTCAGGATAATGGAATACCCACGCCCATTGTTTGGCCAGTACGTCAATTTTTTCTAAGGGTTCGCTTACAGTCTCAGCTAGTGTTTCTTGTTCTTGTGCATAACCAGTTTGCATTTGCATAGGGTTATGCAGATGAACTAGGTGAGATGGTCCCTGAATCCCCATTTGTTCATACACTTGATAACTGTAAGCTGCAATCCACAACACCAACATGATAGGGATAGCTGTCCACACCACTTCTAGGGTGACATTACCTTCAATATGTGGACCATCACTCATATCATAATTTCTAGCGCGGTGGAAAGTAATAGAATACAAAACTGTACTGGTGACAGCCAAAAAAATGAAAGCACCCAACGTCACCAAAAAGCTAAACAAATCATCAATCAGATGCGATTCAGCCGCAGCTTGGGGGGGAAGCCAAGAATAAGCTTGTTTACCGATGAAAATACTCGTAATTGTGACGACAAGCCCCCCCGTCATCAAGGTCAAAAGATTTAAAATCAGCCGGATCTTCATAATTAGTCATTGGTCAGTTGTCAATTGTCAGTGGTAATTGGTGATTAGTGATTGGTAATTGGGTATTCATCCCTGTCCCCACTCCCTAATTCCCAGTCCCCAATACCTTATTTATGTCTTGTCCCATTCTCAATAAGTTATCGGCTGTGTTATGAACGCCAAATTCACCTGCTAATTGCGCTCCTAATGTGCCGTGTAAATACATAACAAACATGATGGAAATGCCCGCAAGTATATAACTCCAGCGCACTTGTATATCTGAGTCTTTGCAGGAAATATAACGTTGCCATCCTCTCCAAAAGGTCATCCCAATTATCAACGCTAATAGGAAAACTCCGCCCACACCATGCCAAATCATGGTTTCCATTGCTTGCAAACCCCAAGAACTTTTTAAGTTTGCTGGTGGAGTTGCTAACAACATTTCATAAAAACCAGCTGCAACTGTGAAAAAAGTGATCACGGCTGAAGCTACCATGTTGTACCAACCAACTTCAAATAATTGGGCGCGTTCAACAGCTAAACCCAAATATTTAAACAGCCAGTTTTCTAATGGGAAAAGTACACCAGCGACATCAAAGATAATACCAACGATGAATAATCCCAAAGTCAGGTGAACTAAGTTAGGATGAATAGGAATTGTGTAAGGTAATCCATTTGCTCCCATTTGGGCGCTGACTTGATCAATTAATTCTGAGTTCATGGTAAGATTCCATCCTTTACGGCTTCTACAACTGGTACTGTATGTATTCCATAAACCCACACCAATTCATCACCAAGATATACTTGAAAACCAACAATGCTGGTTAAAAGTAGCGCCACAGCTAAATAATGAATTGGTAATCTTTGGGGGTCACGACTGCGGAGTACATAGCGCCAAGCTGTAATTGCAGTAAGAATTCCTGACAGTGACCAACCAATTAAGGTGTGGTAATTTAATACTGATTTAACCAGGTTATAAGGCTTGGCCAAACCAGCTTCAAATTGACCGAAGATAATGGCAATGAAAATGGATACTGTGGCTACAAATAAATTCCACCAACCTACTTCAAAGAAGCGGGTTTTTCCAGTTAAAAAGCCAATTAAATCACAGAAAAATGCAAACAATATCATCGCAACTACGAAGTGAACTACGATGGGATGCAGTGGATCTGGATACGGTAAATTGTGGTCGTTAAGTGCCGTTAAAGACTCTAACATAAAATTCTCCCGGACTTGTTTACTACTCGTCAAACAAACTCGAACAATTGCTAAATAACCGATCACTATCACTACTAACAATTACGGTTAAACCAGAGTTTGGAGAATATCTGTATGAGGCTATCCAGTCAATCTGGTGTGAAAGTTATATTGCTAGATACAGCAGATTGCAGATCAATGAGGTACAGAATCTAGATTGAAACCTAGACAGCAATAGAGTTTTACTCCTGACTTCTGACTCCTGACTCCTGCTATAAGTGATTTCCTGGCAATTTGTAGTGAATGATTTGAGGTCAATTCCTCTGCTCATGAAAACATTCTGCAACAGCAATTCTCGATGTAGCTAAACTAAATCGCTGTTGGGACTTTGATTTACTAAACCTATGTTTTAGGTGACGTAAATTTTTATAAATTGTCAAAAAACTAAAAGTTTAACTTTTAGAATCAGTAGACAGCAAGAAAGGAAATCAATACTGCACGCCTGTTCTACACCTTGGAATTTTAACTTGGCTTGGGAAAAGGTTAGAGGTTACGAGTTACAGGTTTTTTATTTCCCTTTAACCCTTGCCATTGTCCCATTGAACCGACAAGTCTTGGAAAGAGAATATGATAATTTCACTACCCTTGCTTTCTTTAAATATTATGAAATAAAAAGAAATGATTTTGATGTCTAGTACTGTACATTTAAGAAATATTACTTTGTCTTATAAATAACAGAACTTTAGATTATTCCCGGTATTGATAAACAACTGTCTATAGGACTCATATTTAATTTTTATGAAAGTCTTGTGTGCTTTACAGTTGAAGATAACTGTAATTAAAGTATGAAAATATTTTCGAAAATCGGGTATATTATACAGCAGATTACAGATCAATTAGGCACAGAATCTAAATTGAAACCTAGACAGCAAGAGCCTTTTATTCCTAAGTCGTGACTCCTGCTATAATTATGATTCATTTTATGTCCGGTTAATTATTAGTTATAGTTCCCAAATCTATCTATGCAAAAAACTAGAAACCTTTATCCTGCTAACTTAGTGATAAGCATTTATCTTAACATAAAATCATATTTTTTGGATCCACAGAAAAATAACTTCTCAAATTACTGATATTATCTATCTTTAATGAAAATAAAAAATGTAGACAATTTTCCTAAAACATCGCCTGATCTGGGATTTTACTTCTTACTAGCGCCTTGGTAATCACCCTTGTACTTTCCCTTTCTCAAGGAGCAGGCACTTTTAATATCTCTGAATTTTACCAAGCACTGACACGCCAAGGAGACCCAATTAAACAGACTATTATTTGGGACTTGCGCTTACCTCGCATTCTCGCAGCATTAATTTTTGGCGCGGCTTTGGGAATGTCTGGAGCATTGTTGCAAGGAATGTTACGTAATAGTTTAGCTGACCCTTTTATATTAGAAATTTGCGCAGGTGCAGGACTAATTGTAATTATCATGATTGTTTTACAAGTTTTCCCTATAGCCATTCCTTTCGCAGCATGGTTGGGTACAATTTTGACTTCTACTATAGTTATTTCTGTCGGTCGTACTGATGGGGGAATTGCTGTAGAAAGATTGATTTTAGGAGGGGTTGCTGTTAGTGCTTTATTTGGTTCTGTGCAGAGTACGCTCTTATTAATGGCTGAAGATGGACAGGTACAAATCGGGTTAAGCTGGTTTGTTGGTAGTTTAAATGGTCGGAGTTGGACAGAAATTTCTACAGCTAGTCCTTATATTATTGTGGCTTTATTGTGCAGTTATTTGTTAGCGCGATCGCTCAATGTTTTAGCATTAGGTGATGATTTAACTGTAGGGTTGGGAGTTGCCTCCTTATTGCCAGCGAGTTGATTAGTTGGTGGTATTGCCACTTTATTAGCTGCAGGTGCTGTTAGTATCGCTGGTTTAATCGGGCTTTTGTCAGTTTACTAGCTCCTCATGCGGTGCGTTTAATTATAGGAACAGATAACCGTCTTGTTTTACAATTCTCAGCATTAGCTGTTGCATCGTTACTGATGTTTGCAGACTTATTAGCGCGACTGGGTGCAGTAGAACTTCCTGTAGGTTCACTGACTGCTTTGCTGGGTTCACCGTTGTTTATTTAGTTGCTTTATCGTCGTTCTGGTGGAGTGAGTAAATTTTAATATCGAATTCGTTTGTAACTTCTTGTAAAAGAGCAAAACAGGGAGCTAATTTTTCTATCAGTTGGATGATTCATGGCACGATACTCAACTTTATTCTTCTTGATTGATCTAAGAGTTTACCGTCCCCTTAACTGGTACTATTCAACCAAAGCTAATCTACTTGTGTCAAAAATAGTTTAGCCTCAACCAGGCTCCTGCATTTTAAACCCGCTTCAACATTACTAGCAGGATTTCTATATTTTACAAATGTCTCTTAAATTTGATCCCACTGCTTTTTTGCAAGACTCTAGTAATGCTCTGGAAATTAGATACACTATAGAGGTTAGCACGTAATACTACGTTATATAAAGCACCCTGTTGGTTGGTGTTCAATTTGTTCAAGACAGGAATTCTTTGCAGTGGTGCTAAATAGCTTTTCTCTAGCTGCATCATCAATAACTCTTCTGCTTCTTCTTTGGTAATTGTTTCACCTAACGCCTTAGAAGGTGCCGATTACCTGCATAGATTGTACCAGGAATGCTAAACAGACCAGTGTTCTCAGGGATGGAAAGAAGTTGACCATCACAAAATACCTAGTATTTGGATACCTAGTATTTGGGGGCAAAGTTGCCTGCAAACATCCTAATTTCACTGATAAAAGGTTCAGACATAGGAACTTACCTGATCAAGATTTGACACTCTAGAGTATCAAACCTATCTTGGTAGATATAAATATTCTGTATAAAAAGTCTGAGCAACAACTTATTTAATCTTAATGATTTTGGATTGAAGACGAAAAAGAAAACTCTGATTTGATATTCCACTGTTTACCGTCGTGCAGTAGCAAGGTAAGATAAGTCGCGGTAAATTCAAAATATAACTGACGTTCTTTAAATTCTGGCCAAGCAGCGTGAAAATTCTGTTTTGCTAAGTCCCGAAACGCAACTGTTAAATGGGGCGTAAAGGGACGAATTTGGTCAACTTTATCAACGAAACCTAAATTATTTTCTACATCAGTCATTAAATCTGCTTGTAGTGATAAGAGTGCTTGACTTTTAACAACATTAATGTATATAACACGCGGAACAAAAGCGGCAAAATTAATAAGTATTATCGGTACTGACTGTCTGTTTGCAGCAAAATTTTTGAGGGATGATTCTAAAAATGTTAAATCCTGATCTACCATTTTAAATGTTGATTGTAGGGTGATATGCGGTGGAGAATTTTGTGCGCCACGACTAGCATATTTATCGACGAAATACTGTTTAACTTCGTTGGCGTAGTCCTGAATATGTTTCGGTGGTAACAGGGCAATAAAAAAGCGACTCATGCGATTTTGGATTTGGGATTTTTATCGGTAATAGATATCTAACTGCTTTGAAAAGTCGGAGATACGGATTTTATTAAGTTAAATGATAACGTAAATAGATCAAGAACAAAAAAGATGAGAATAAATTATGATAATTTGTTCTCAGTCCTAAATCGAAAATCTCAAATTGATATGCCCTGGTTTGTAAAGATTGAAGCAGGTAGAGTGCATAAACCAACCTTTGATCAATATGTCCCCGCCCACACAGCTTATGTACAAGAATTGATAAATAAAGGACATAAAGCCAAAACCGGCTATTGGGTGCAACGGGGTGGGGGCATGATGATCTTTGAGGCAGCTTCCATGGATGAAGCCCTGGGCATAGTAGCTGCTGATCCCTTGGTACAGAACGATTGTGTCAGTTATAAACTTTACGAATGGCAAATTGTTATGGAATGACACACAATTACAAACTTTTGGTGCTATGATTATTGAAGACCTGGATCTATGCGACTTCAACGCCCAAACCTTGTCAGAACCGGAAGGTAGCAGCAATAAGGGATGCTTGTGGTAGGCGTAGTCTCCGGGTCACCCCATTTTTAGGAGTGCTTTGCAGCAATGCCCGGTTTTGGAGATATTGTTCAAAAGGCTTTTTACCTTGGTGTAGGCTTGGCTTCTTACGCTGGTGAAAAAGCAAGGGGGAAATTAGCCGAACTGCGATCAGAAGTACAAAAACTGGCTGACGAAATGGTGGCTAAGGGCGAAATGAATACAGAAGAAGCTCGTCGTTTCGTAGAAGATATGATGAACCAAGCCCACCAGCCCCCAACATCTGGTGAAACAACGGAAAAAACAGCCCCTTCTGAACCTCGTCGCATCGAAATTTTGGAGGTAGATGAAGAACTAACTGTCAAAGAAGCCCCAAAAGAAAACGTGGATCACCTACGTCAGCAAGTTCTACAACTACAACAAGAGTTAAAACAACTCAAACGCGATCAGTAAAGGCAGATGATGGATTTTGCAATCACTATTAAGTTGTTACTTTTTAGTTTGGGAAAGGCGTTATACCCAAAACTGGTTTGATGTGCATTCCCTATTGCCTACTCTTGCATTTAGAACCAGGTGTCCAGAAGCGCCATAATTGATAGCCAGTAAGACCGTTAAGCTTATGGAACCGTGGCAAAAAGACTTAATTGATATCATCGAAACTGTGGCTGATGAAGTAGAAAGCTTCTTCCAAGGAATTAATGACATGGTAGATGCATTTTTTGAGCTAACAGAAGAAATTACTGAACAAGTACACAACAACATTGCTACAGATCTTGACCAGTATTTACAGGAATTAGCTGAACCGCTTCTGGAAGTTTACTGGGAACTAGAAGACATAGTAGCAGATGTAGATCCTGGTTTTCCCTATACAGTAGAAGCCACAAGCGAACATCAACCAGCTTGTATAGGTTGTAGTAATTATCATGGTCAAGTTTATGGTGGTAATTTGTTAGTTTGTGCCATACACCCCCAAGGTTGGGATGAAGCGAGTTGTCCAGATTGGGAAAAAAATCACAGAGAGTGTTAAATTAGCATTTATGAATCTCTCCACTTTTTCAAGCATAATTTTATGAGTAATTCTTTGCCTGACACTGTAACCCCAGTAAATCAAGAAATGAAATATGGTGAACGCGAGATAGCGGAAGGACAACTAATCATATTCCCTAATCCGCGTGTGGGTAGGCGTTATAATATTGACATCACCTTACCAGAATTTACTTGTAAATGCCCGTTTTCCGGTTATCCAGACTTTGCAACTATTCATATATCCTACATCCCTGATCAACGAGTAGTAGAGTTGAAGGCTTTAAAACTGTATATTAATAGTTATCGTGATCGCTACATTTCTCACGAAGAATCAGCAAATGAAATTTTAGATGATTTTGTAGCTGCTTGCGATCCTTTAGAAATGACAGTAAAAGCTGATTTTACTCCCCGTGGGAATGTACATACTGTTGTGGAAGTAAAACACAAAAAAGAAGTGATTTTTTAATAGAGAATATGTTTGTAGTGAGGAGTTAAGTCCTGAGTACAAACTATTCCTGAAAATGGTTCTCTTTAAATATCCTTAATCAAGGACAATATTTTTTTAAGGACTTTTTTGTCTTCTGTTACCCATTGTCCTAATTCTTAAAATGCTACTTTTTTTATATTCATCTAAATCAACTTAGATTAAATTTCTTTTTTCAAAATTTTCTCTTGCTTTTAGTAGACATTGTTTGTTTACTTCTGATTTAAAAAGATAGGTTGTTTCATCTTCTACAATTGTCCCTTCTGCTAAATCAGTTGTAGGTAATTGAATCTTGCCATTTTTACCAACGTTTGCCTTTTGTTTAATCCCAGTGAGCATAATTCCTGCTTATTTCCTTGTTTATTCTAATAAAAAGATTATGGTTATGGCAGCAGAGATTTAAATACCCTACCTACAAAAGAACTTGCAAAGCGGTAGGTTTTGCGAACCATATCTAAAAGTGAATAAGTTACTCGTAACCGCAAAGGATATAAAATAGGCAGATATAGACAATAATAAGCCTTTTTTAAATTATCCCATTTTGAGCATTTTTCCTGGTGCAGAAAATCAGAAATATCAACAACTAAACCCCGACCCTCAAATATCATGACATTCTTGCCATGAATATCATGAGGGTAAAGTCCACGAGTCTGTGCATAGTCCAAAGCACTATCAATATCTTTGATAACTTTGGGAGGAATACGCAAACCCCTGTGAAGACAGTCATAAAGGGTAACACCATATAATCTTTTTAAGACTAACAACCCTTCTTGAGCATAAAAACACTCAGAAAAAGCTGGATGGGAACCAAGACGACGGTAAACTTCTAGTTCCTCCTCAAACCCAGGACGACCAGGTGCGTAAATTTTGACCACCATGTCTGGGTATTCAGGATGATAAACTACTGCTGCGTAGTTTCCTGTACCTAGTAGTTCCCAAGGTGAGGGAAGATAGGGTACTTCTGCTGGGTTGTGAGGATGGACACTTTCGACAATTAATTGTGGGATCAGTTCTTGCTGAATACTTGCAATCAGTCACTGAATGTCGGATTGATCCATAAGATATATGCACCATCTTGAGTGGTATCACAATAATAAAATACACCACCCAATTGCTACTATGCCCCAATTAAGAAAGAAAAATTATTTTTTTCCTTGGTCATTAAGCTCGTCTAAAATTCCCAACACTTCTCTTTCAAAGCTAACTTGAGCGCGGTTAGTTTTACCACCAATATAAAGTTTTTCTCCTATTTGTAAAGCCCAAATTTGGGAATGGGAAAAATAACTCATCACCACACCCAGCATTAATAAAGCAAAGCCCATATATACAATCGGTATTCCTGGGTCATATTTAATTTGTAAACCAGTGCTACCAAGGACATCAATAATTTTGAGATTTATACCATTCACAGGTATAGACATTCCGGTGCGAACCGTATTAATCAATTTACCTTTAGTATCATATATTAATACCATTCCTTGCAAATCTTTTGCTAATAACGAAACACCTTCACTTAAATCAGGCTTAGTCGGTATCCAAGTTCCCCAAATTCTGCCTCTACCTTTAGTGTCTAATTGTGCCATTGGTAATTGGAAAATTGGACTTTTATTTAATTTCACCTGAACAGCAGAAATACCCCAATCTGTTTGATAAAAGACTACACCATGATAACGGAGAGGTTTATTTACATAAATCTTCTCATGGTTGACTTCTTTGCCATCATTATCCAAAACAGATAAATCTGAATAAAATTGGTCAATTCCTCCTTTTGGAGTGTAATCAATCCAAAATCTATTAACTCTCACAGCCCAATCTTTCAGAACTTTTTGAGAAGACCAAGCACCAGCATCAATAATATTTTTTACTTGGAAGGTATCACCACTACAAATCATTTCCTGAGCCATGAAACCTGTCATCGAACCCCAAATTCCTCCCAATAAAATCATGACGATACCAATATGCACAATAATCGGTCCAATGCGTCCGACTATACCTTTACGGGCATAAAGAAGATCATCTTCTTCCTGTTCTTGAAATATTTTATAACGGGTTTTCGTTAAAATTGGTGTAAGTAAACTAACAGAGATACCATCTAATTCTGCACTTAAGGCTAATTTATTAAATTTGCGTGGTTCATCGTAATATTGCCATTTCTGGGCAGCTTTTAAAGCTGGTAATTGCCTAGTAAAAGTACAAGCTGTTAAACTTGTTCCAAATAAAACTAATAAAGCTAAAAACCACCAAGTTCGATAAACATGATCTAAACCAAGGACTTGAATTACCTTCCAAGTTAGAAAACCAAATAAAGCCGGATGTTCTGGATAATTGGCTTGATAAAAAGTCGGTACTTGTCCTTGTTCAATTACCGTACCACCAATACTGAAGAAAGCAATTATTAGCAACAAGATAATTGCTAATCTTAAATCTGTAAGCACAGGTAAAATTTCTCGTCGTAAAAAGCGAATAGGTAGGGAAAACAAATTTAAGTCTTTGGATGTTGTGTTATCTACAGTCATTGTCTAGAAACTACCAAGGGGAATACGAGAAAGTAAAGAAAATATACCAAACCCAACCAATAATGCACCGCTAACTGGATTAATCCAACCAGACCAACGACGCAATTCTAATAGTTTTCTAATTGTGGCAGTAAACGTACCTGCCAAAATCAATGGTGCAACATATCCGGCTGTGTAGGAAAGTAGTAAAACTGCACCTAAAATCAAATCTTGGGTATTAGCAACCCAACCTAATAGACTGGCTAAAACTGGTGTACTGCAAGGGGAAGCAACTAAACCAAAAGTTAACCCGATAGAGTATGAACGAACTCTAGGGGGTAAGTCTTGAGAAATACAATTTGTTTCGTTCAAAGATGGAAATTGTATGGGTAGAGCTTCTAATAAATTCAAGCCCATAATAATAGCAATAATACTAACAATAATTGGTAAACCAATTCCCACTTGACCGTATACTTTTCCCAGTAAACCTGCTACAATTCCTAAACCTGCCAATGTTGTGGCTAATCCTAAAGCAAACCAAGTTGATTGTGCAGCCGCTTGAAGTCGGCTTTTTGCTTCATAACCACCAATATAACCAATAGTAATAGGCAGCATAGACAGCATACATGGGGTAAGACTAGTGAGCAAGCCGGCTGCAAAAATAATGGCAATACTTACGATACTGACATGGGTGAGTTGGTTAGCAACAAGGGTGTTTGCGAATTGTTCGAGTTGATAAATTTGGGTTTGCAGATTCTCCAGCATAGGTATCATTGAATGGGAAAGGCAGACTATGTTTACATTTTAGCTTAATTTGACTATTTTAGCAGAAATCAAACTGTAGTTAAAACCCGTTAAATCCCATTTCTGCTTCGATCTTTTGTTTAATTTGAGTTACACTAATCTGGGATACAAATTGATTAATTTGGCGTTTAGTTTTGATTTGGCTTAAAAATATTCCCACTAAAACCAAGCTACCACCAATATATTGTGCCTGAGTAGGAATTTCACCCAAGATTCTATAAGAAAGATCCTAAAATACTGATTAGCGGTGTCACTGAACTCACGAGGGAAGTTGTGGATACAGGGGAAGTTTTGAAGCCTCTCACCCAAAGTAATTGACCTAAAACTATAATTACAGTACTATATCTATATATAGTATAGCGATCCGGAATCATTGGTGATAAAATACTTAATTGATTAAAGATAACATAAACACGAAATAGATTTGTGTTTTCTGGCTGAAGTGGTATATTAAGGGTAATTCATAGCTTTAAATTCTAGTTTCATAAGTTACAAAATGCAGTAAAACTATTTACTCATGATTCATTTAGGATTGCTATACTTTAGTGAGATAAAAGCAATCTTCTACAGAAATTTGCCTGAGAGTTGCTTTGTTCTAGTAGTGCCAATAAATGATCAATAAACCTATTAAGTTACAGAGGTTTCCTACAAATAAAACATTACACCAAGAAATGGGATTGCAATCGCTTATTAAATGTTGAGATCCTATTTCTATTAAATTACAAGTTACTGTACTAGAAACTCCGAATATCAAAATAGCTAACCACAGATATAATTTTCCGGTAACTTTATCAATTAAGTTAATCCACTATTTCAGTCTATTGAGCATAAATTTTATCTTAGAGAGGTCCGAAAATTTAGAAAAGAGTCTGTATCTGGCTTTCCATAGTATTAAGATGAGGAAACAGCCAAGGAAAGAATCAGGGTTGGGAAT
>ERZ1034427.45-NODE-45-length-27018-cov-35.824871_pt1 | contig 27018 bp, 42 predicted proteins | sample MGYA00520607_ERZ1034427 | MGnify/ENA primary metagenome ERZ1034427 (study PRJEB33736, sample SAMEA104288489) | Azolla caroliniana | place: Brazil | collected 1987 | study: EMG produced TPA metagenomics assembly of the PRJEB19522 data set (Is there foul play in the... | reverse complement strand
GAGGTACCCGGAATATTTTTACAAGTCTAATGACCTGTTCAACAACAATACCCTTCGTGGAAAACTCTTTGTTTCCTGCCTTTTGCTCCGAGTCGCCATGGCATAATCGCTATCATGTTTTTCTACCTCTTCAAGGAGACTAGCAGGCAGCTTAATGGGAATACCGAAGAAGACTTTGTGCATGTGGCAAACTGAAAAAGCTCTACTAACTACTGCTGGATATGCTACTAAATATCTGCTATCGCCTTGAAATCTCTTTCCTAGACTTTCTTAATACAGATAACCTGTATAATAATTCTTATACAAAGACATTACATAGATATTTAATATCTTCACACACACCAAGAACACCTCAAAAATCATTCGACTCTAATCGAGGCAAAGATTTTTTACTAGCAGTCCTTGCAAGTGAAGAAGATCGACCACGAACCATGAAAGAGGTTTCTATACGTATAGGATATGATAAGCGGACAATTAATTGTTAACCACCTACCAGATTTAAGCAATAAAATTTCAGCCAGATACCTTATTTATACGAAAGCTTGTCACATCAGGAAAATAGAGCAGTCATGGAAGGAAGTTCAACAAATTGTAATTAAACTGGATCACCAAGGAGAATATCCTACAGAATATAGTGTATCTGAACTAATGGCTAATCCGGGTCATTTTAGATATAAGCAAGTCCGTACATTTTTAGATAAAACACCACGTGAACTTGGAGTCTAAATTTATATCTAATCTGAATTGGTCTTGGAACTCTTGCCTATCTTGAATGTAATACGGGCTAGAGACGCAGAAATGGCGTAGCTCTAACCTGTATTTTACCTAATCTAAACTTGCTAGAATTAACTTGAAGCATAACCTTGCTGAATTGAATTGGAATCATAACTTTGCCGTTGCGACAAAGTTATGATTCCAATCACAAGTTGATGTGCCGACAAAAGTTTTTCAAAGTGGGCAGGAGGAGAATCGAACTCCTATACCTTTCGGTGCCGCATTTTGAGTGCGGTGCGTCTACCAATTCCGCCACCTGCCCTTGGGTGTCACTATTGTAAGTTTAGCCTATTTTCTTATTTTGGCAACAGGTATTTAGACTTATTTAGGGATTGGGGAAGAATTATCAATGAGCAAGCTTTTGTATGAATGTGGGAACGTAATCAAGGCTTCCCTAGACCCCACCTTCGGCACCCTATCTGTGACAGATAGGGTGCCGAAGGTGGGATAGAGATGTTGCAGCCGCACAAGTCGTCCTCCAAAGAGGGTATGCAGCCCTTGGGCAGACGGTCAAGTGCTTGCTGAGGGTAAATTCATTGGAATTCCGAAGACGCAAGAATCCCACGGCTTTTAATTAAAACGACCTAGGCGATGTTTTGATAGCCGTGGGAGTATCAACAAAGTTGAATCAATATCTTGCAAATTAGCACAGCCGCTGAGTGCCATGGCGGTGGTTAACTCATCTTTGAGTAGGGAGATGATTTCAGATACTCCTGTTTTTCTAGATACCGCCAATCCCCATAAGACAGGGCGACCGCCGATGAAGACAGCTTTTGCGCCGATGGCTAAGGCTTTGAGGATGTCTGTACCACGACGAATACCTCCATCTCATAGGACTCCTGCTCTACCGTCTACTGCTGCTATGATTTCCGGTAGGGCATCTAAGGATGCGATCACACCATCTAATTGTCTACCACCATGATTAGAAACCACAATCCCTTGAGGGCTGTAGAATATAGCCCTCACTGCATCATTACCCCGTAAAATCCCTTTCAATACAAACGGTAGCGGACTCAGAGATTGCAACGATTCCAAATCTTTCCAAGTCAGCGCAGGGTTAATTTGTTGGGCAAAATAGGTTAATAACCCAGATTCTCTCTGGGCATGAGGAATGTCTAATCCTGATATCTTGGTTAAACTAGCAGGATGCAAACCAGGGGGTAAGGTAAATTCATTGCGTTGATCTCGTTCTCGCTTTCCCAAGATCGGCGCATTGACAGTTAAACATAGTGCTTGATAACCTGCCGTGTAGGCTCTTTCTACCAAAGCACGATTTAAACCCCTATCTTTGTGGATGTCAAGCTGAAACCATTGTAAACAATTGGAAACTGTTGCAACTTCTTCCAAACTATTGGTAGACAATGTACTCAACACCATGGCTATACCTGCTGAAGCCGCAGCGGAGGCTGTAGCAATTTCCCCTTCTGGATGTGCAAGACATTGAAAAGCCATGGGTGCAATTACCCTTGCTAATTGCAAAGATGCACCCAAAACTTTGGTTGTCAGGTTAATCTCACTCAGATCCACTAGCATTGTAGGACGCAGTTTCACTCGTGAAAAAGCAGCACGATTATCCTGCAAGGTTATTTCATCCCACGCACCACTGCTGTAATAATCAAAAGCCATCTGTGAAAGATGTTCTTTTGCTAGTCGTTCATATTCAAATAAGTTTATGGGTGAGTTCATCTCTTGGACTTCGCCTGCTTTCCTGTCACCTGTATTTACCAATTGCGCCATCCGCCGCCTTTGGGTGCGGTTTCAACCTTGTCATTAAAACCGTGATTTTGCAGTAATCTCTGGTACTCTAAACTACTACTCCAACGGTCAATTTCCCTGGCTCGTAATACTGGTACTGGATGACTTAATTGGGCGGTGCGGGCTTCTTTTACCATGACTCCAAGTTCGGTTTTGCTGATGTCATCATAAGCATGCGCTTGGGCAACAAAGGCATCAAGATTTAGCTTGGGTGCTAAGGTGGGAGAACCACCGGCTAACTTCATTAATACTGACATGACAACTTTGGGGTTTTGGGTAGCTAACAAAGCGGCGCGATCGCAGGTAAACTCAGCACAACGTACCCATTCTAATAATTGTGCCTGTAATGCTTGAGCTACAACAGCACCGACATTAGGTAAAATTGCTGCGGCTAAGACTAATAAATTCACAGGTGTTAAATAAACGCTGTGGTCACATTTGAGATGTCCCAACTCATGGGCAATTACAGCTTGAATTTCCTCTGGTGTGAGAATATCAATTAAGGAAGTGTGCAGAACCACAAAAGGCTGTTTACCACGCATTGCAAATGTATAAGCATTAGGCGCAGGATGTTGGCGGACATATAACTGTGGTGGCTCAATATCTAAAGTTTTGCAAGCTTCTAATAATAAATTGTGTAAATCAGGTAATTGTTTTTCACCTACCAAAATACTAGAAGCAATATTTTCTACATAAAAAACCTGTTCAGCCATTGGTCCTAGCCAATTTCGCACCATCATATCTATCCCTGGAACTTGCTTGAGAGTTTTCGTTGCTTCCAAGTCCAGAGGATGGCGGAATGAGTCAGCTTTTAAACCAATTAGGCGGGTTTTAAGTAAAGACATAATTATGGTAATCAATAAAAAATACAACTCCCACAGATAGTATAGCGATTTCAGTAGAGTGGTACTGGTGATCGCTACTAAGGACTTTTCAAACATCCTCTGAAGTAGTGCGTAGCATTTTAGTAAATTCAATAAAAACAGGACTTACCCAACTGGCATAATATTAGTATGGTGCGTCAGACCTATATATTGGTTAATATCAATAGATTTTCGGCATCTGACGCACCATACAAGAGATTTGATTGTAACACTTGCGTAAGTCCTAAAAAAAATAAACTAATGGCGGATTTTACCTGTTGATGAAATATCAACAGGTAAAATCCGCCATCAAGTCACCAAATACCAAATCCCCTAACTCTAGATAGATACCGAAGCCGGAGGATTACTGCTATTCCTATGTAATTCTGCATCTGGTGATGCTTCGTTTATACGGATAATCTTTGCTCCGAGTTGCTGCAATTTTATATCCAGGCGATCATAACCACGATCTAGGTGGTTTAATCCTTGAATGGTGGTTTGTCCTTCTGCGGCTAGTCCTGCTATCACCAAGGCTGCGGATGCTCGTAAATCCGTGCCTATGACTGGTGCACCGGATAACATTGGTACTCCCCGCACAAAGGCAGTATTACCTTTAACGCGAATATCTGCTCCCAAGCGATTTAACTCAGAAGCATGACGCAGACGATTTTCAAACACAGATTCATTAATGATGCTGTCACCTTCTGCCAAAGTCAGCAATGACATAAATGGCGCTTGCATATCTGTAGGAAAACCCGGATGGGGCAAGGTATCAATATCTGTAGCTTTGAGTTTTTCTGCTGGCAAAACGCGCAAACAGTCTGATGCTTCTTCAATGATGGGTACGCCAATATCTCGCAATTTGGCAATGACGGGAATTAAATGATCTGGTGCTACTGGAGAGAGCAACAGTTCCGAACGAGTCATGGCTGCGGCGAGTAAAAAAGTTCCTGTTTCAATGCGATCGGGAATAATTGAATAGTCGGTAGAATGTAATTTATCAACACCAACGATAGTAATAGTACTTGTGCCTGGACCTTGAATTTTTGCTCCCATTGATTTACAGAAGTTAGCTAAATCCACTACTTCTGGTTCTCTGGCCGCATTTTCAAGGATAGTTTCCCCATCTGCTAGGGTAGCTGCCATCATAAGGGTTTCTGTTGCACCAACGCTGGGAGTATCTAAGTAAATTTTCGCCCCCTTCAATCTGCCATTATTACCAGGCACGTAGGCATTACAAATACCATGCTCAATTTGCACTTCTGCTCCCATTGCTTGCAGTCCCCTGACGTGCAAATCAACAGGTCTAGCACCAATGGCACAACCCCCCGGTAATGGCATCTGTGCTATTCCCATTCGTGCCAATATTGGCCCGATGGCAAAAAAACTGGCTCGCAGTTGGGTAACTAGTTCATAAGGTGCTTTAGATGTGGTAATTTTTCTGGCATTGACATCTAAAATGTCGCTGTTTCTGGTTAAGCGCAAACCTAAAGCTGATAAAACTTGCCCCATCCGCTCTACGTCCGCTAATAGGGGGACGTTGCGAATACGACAATCTCCTGAACAAAGCAAAGCCCCAGCCATGATTACCAGTGCTGAATTTTTTGCCCCGCTAATTCTTACATGACCCCGCAGAGGATGCCCACCCCAAATTTGCAAGACTGAGGAGTCTGCTTCAGGTGACAACTTGGCATCTGGTAAGCTGCTAGAAGAATTAATAAGCCTACCTCCAAAAAATAAATAATAATAAAGGTTTGAAGTTGGTTTTGATTTTACTCCAACGCTCCCACCCCTCAAGGATACAACACACTGAAATTTGCAGAATTTGAAAGTGTTGTTGGTAGGGTCTTAACGCTGATCACACTATTCTGTAAAAAGTTGATTTGTGCAACATTATTTTCCTGCTAAAATTATTACTCGGTGATAAACTGTTTGTTTTTTCTCACTTTTCTAAAGATTATAGTGATAGTTAGGTTGACAAAATCAAATAATTAAGTGACTATTAATAAATAAATTGTGGATAAAACTACAAATGCCAGCGGAACTGGCGGAATTGGCAGACGCGCTAGATTCAGGTTCTAGTGCCGCAAGGCTTCCGGGTTCAAGTCCCGGGTTCCGCATATTGAAATGTTTTAGGTTGAAAATTCAGTTGAAAATCGAAGGGTATCAAAATTTAACTGAATTTTTAGGTCTTTGATTGAGTCTCCCCCACTTGTGGGATGGGCAATTCTTTTCGTATGGTCTAAATTTATGTTACAAAACTGAAAATTACGAATTACGTATCCCTATCGGGATTATCCGTTCTATTACGAATTTCTCTAAAATTGTGCTGACAAGTTTACAAAATTCCCTGGTTAAGCAAATCCGTAAGCTGCACTCTACCAAGGAGAGGCATAAGCAGCAGTTATTTTTATTGGAAGGGACGCACTTACTAGAAGAAGCTTGTGCGGCTAATTACCCTTTAGAAGTGGTGTGTTGCACTCTTCAATGGCAGCAAGCACATCCGCAGTTGTGGTCTGAGGTTTGTAGTCGGTGCGATGCCTCCGGCGGGGGAAGCCATCGAGCAGAAGTTGTCAGTGAAGAAATTTTAGCAGCGATCGCCACAACAGTACAACCGGATGGGGTAGTAGCGACTGCAAAACGGAGTCAACAGCAAACTCAAGTTCCCTTGACTGGTTTGGTGTTGGGGGTGGAAACTCTCCAAGATCCTGGTAATTTGGGAACTATGATTCGTGCTGCAGCTGCTGCGGGGGCATCGGGTTTATGGTTGAGTGATGATAGTGTTGATTTAGATAACCCCAAGGTTCTACGTGCATCTGCTGGGCAGTGGTTTCGCCTAGATAAGGCAGTAAGTCCAGACTTAAAAGCTACTGTTCAACAATGTCAGCAAGCAGGAATGCAGGTGATTGCTACTTTACCAACTGCTAGTTTAACTTATTGGGAGGTTGATTGGCGCAAACCTAGTTTGATTTTACTGGGCAATGAAGGTGCTGGTTTATCGGATGATTTAGCAGCGATGGCAGATACCCAAGTCAAGATTCCCCTCAATCCTGGAGTAGATTCATTGAATGTGGCTATCGCAGCCGCTTTAATGTTATATGAAGCCCAACGACAAAAAATTTATGGATGGTTTTTATGATTTTTTTGTGCGAAACAAATATTGTTCAATATCGGCAACCGCATCCTCTAATGCCGCTAGATCAATATTTACTGTATTTTTACTGGGTTGTACGTTAGTAGCTTTACTAGTTTCAACTTCTGTGATATCTTGACCATTATTGGAATTAACTTGTAAGATATCTCCCAACTGGATAAGAGATTGTTGAAAATTCCGAGATGTAGCGTATCGTTGATGTTGCTCAATAGGTTTCATAACCTTGATTTAAAAATGATTGTTTAGTGCTTGAACTTCTGGATTGCATTTGATATTCCAGTGGAATGGATCATCCTAAAATCATTATGAGATTTATTTGCTCACTATTATTTAAGTGAGTATCAACTTTACACATTAATAGGCTGGATTGCCAAATTAGTGGTATTGCCAGGAGGCAGGAAGTTATTATTCCCTCACACCCTTCTATCACTAATTTTAAAAGCCAGTGAAGAGAATAACTGATAGCTGATATACTAAGAACGGTTTAAAAGTGTCATTCTGAAAGAGATAGTGAAGAATCTGCGAGGTACTTCGCTGCACTACGTTACCCATGGCTTACGGCACGCTGCGCTATCAGTATGGCATAAGTCCAAGTTTCACCGGTTTCCACCAGTATAAAAGGAATGAATAAATTAACTAAACAAATAGTAATTTGGCTGGGTGCAGGTATTATTGTTCTCAGTTTGATGGGGTACGAGCGCTTATTTCCCCCTGCTGGTGATATTGTGGAACGGGTAACCGATGGTGATACATTGGTATTGAAAGGCGCTGATGGTCAGAAATTCACGGTACGCTTTGCTTGTGTGGATGCACCGGAAATACCTCACTCGAAGAAGGAGAAGAGTAGTAAACGGGTTCAGGATGTGAATCAATTTAGTTGGGGTGTGAAAGCACAAACAAGGGTAGAGGAACTTATAAAACAGTCAGGTGATCGCATAAAGTTGAATATTATAGAGAGCGATCGCTATGGTAGAAAAGTTGCAGAAGTGCGTTTAAAAGATGGCGCTTTTGTCCAACAAGTTTTATTACAGGAAGGATTAGCGAAAGTATATGGGGCTTATTTACGCAAGTGTCCCAGTAAAGCTTTATTGCAACAAGTCGAAGCGCAAGCGCAAAAGCAAAAAATTGGTATTTGGAATGATCAGAAATTTATTGACCCTTGGGAATATAGGAAAGTGAGTAAATGAAATACTTAGGGCTTGCTGATAGCGTAGGGTGGCGTTAAGCCATATAAACAGAAAACCTGTATAACTCAAGATTTTCAGGGGTTTAATGAAAAATGATTGTTACAGATGCAAGGTTCGGTTAAGCGACAGCGTAACCGAACAAACTCCCCAAAATGTTGGGTTTCCTTACGTCAACCCAACCTAAATCTTAAAATTTTGATTCAGACACCTCTCCATTTCATCCATTTTTCTAAGCGACTAATGGCTTGAGAAGAAACCAATATCAAACATAAATAAATCACAGCCACCGCAGCGTAAATTTCAAAGGCGCGATAATTTTCTGCCACTATTAGTTGTCCTTTTCGGAACAATTCTGCAAAACCAATTACAGCTACTAAACTAGTATCTTTTAATAAACTAATAAATTCATTACCCAAAGGTGGAATCATCCGCCGTAAAGCTTGGGGAAGAATTAGATGACGCATTGTTTGAAGTGAATTTAAACCCAGTGAACGGGCTGCTTCTGATTGTCCAACTTCGATTGATTGAATCCCAGCCCGGACAATTCCTACAATATAAGCTGTGCTGTTTAAACTGAAAGTAATTACTCCAGCTAGGAGGCGATTTAATAAAAAACTAAAACCTAACTCTTGGAAAAATGCTGGTAACCCAAAGTAAATCATAAATATCTGCACTAGTAAAGGAGTGCCTCGAGGAAAATCTACATAAGCCCTCGCTAACCAACGCACAGGTTTAATTGCAGAAAGACTAAGAATACGAATTAAAGAACCACCAGCTAAACTCGATATTACTGATATCAATGCTAATTGCAATGTTAATAATACGCCGATTAATAAAGTTGGTAAAGACTCTAATATTAAGCTGAGGTAATTTAATCTAGCTTTATCTTGATTAGCAAATAGTGATTGTTTTGGTAATCCTAAGGTGTTATTTTCAGCCATTTATTTCGATAATTTTGTTGAGAATTCCCCTTTGCTAAAATCTTTCTTTAACCTTGGTTAATCAAAGATAAATAAGGAGAATTTTTAGCAGTAGTAATTCTGTAAAATTCCTCTGTTAGTAATTTTCCTATGACTTTGATTCCTTGAAGATTACCTCTATTTATGGCATATGAACTTATGGTGGCATATAAAGTTATCGGTGCATCATTAATAACTACATCAACATTACCATTTAGTAATTCTTGCAATGCTATAGTAATATTTTGATTATCTGCGCGAATTGCAATTGCTAACCCAGGTTTAAAATAAGGACGAGAGAAAGCTACTGTTTTCGATCTCTCTTCTGTAATGATCATCAAACTAATTGCCGCATCTATACTTTTAGTTTGCAGTGGGGTAATAATGCCATCAAAAGGTTAACTTTGGAATTCTACCTGAAAACTAGCAGCAGTTGTGATCGCTCTGATCAAATAAATAGAAAAAGCCTCTAACTCTCCACACTTCCCCTGAAACTCAAAACGAGGAAAAGCCGGTTCAGTCGCTACTCGTAGAGTTTTTCTACCACTAGGATTCACACTACAACCAGCTAACAAGCAACTACTTAACCCAACCACCAAAAACCAACATAACCAGCGCCTAAAACCAAACTTGATCATTTCTCCTCTCAGTTTTAGCTGCATCCTATGCGGTAGGTTTAATTTCCTTTAAATCTGCCTACATAACAGATTGTAAACTATTTATGTATATGTATCTATTAAGGATATACACTGGGATAATTTATTGAAATCTCCATGGCAACAACAATTTTATAAATTAAGCATAGCTACTTTATTAGCTCTATCTGGACTTTACATACATTCGCAAAAAACTGTCCTTACTCAATTACAACTATATCATACATTAGTGGTGGGAGTGATACCCTAAGTAGTCGTGGTAATGATACCCTAAATGGTGGGCTTGGTGCTGATGGATTTGTCTTGAACTCGGTTTTAGAAGGCTTAGACATTATCAAAGATTTCAATTGGGCTGAAGGTCACAAGATTCAGATTTATAAAGTTCAGTTCGGTATTACTAACCTCACTGGTCTCAGTTACAATTACGCTAATGGTGGCTTGTTCTTCCAAGAAACTCAACTAGCTACTCTTGAGAATACACCTGCTAATTTTATGGTTAGTGTGGACATCCAGCTTGTTTAAGATTCTCTAGTAATTAGTTTCACAAGTTAATTATTTAAGCCTAATAACTACACTCAGTAATTATTTTTTAATTCCTGGGTGTAGTTTCTTGACTAATAATTCCTTGATGGTACAAGCCCCCGAATTTATCCGTGGAGTAAGTCCAAAATCCTGTTAGAGGATGTTATAGACCAGTAAGATGTACCGATATTCAATAATCGTCCTGTCGGCATTGTCGGGTTTTTTCAAATTCTGAGGGGATGAAAATTTGGTATCGGCTCAATAAGTAGGGGTAAGAGAAAAATAAGGTAAGTAAGGGAGACAGAATATCATAAAATATGAGAGATGAGGCAAAAGCTAGATTCGAGTAAGAAGTCGGCAGAAGAGATACTGCAAACCATCGAGCCAAAAGGAATTGCAGACTAATCAATAGGTCGGACAGTAGAAATATTACTGAACCTAATAGAGCAATTACAAACGGAAATCAAAGAAATAAGAGCGGAAAATCAACAGTTAAAAGATGAAAACAACAGCGTGAAAGGAGAACAAGGTCAGCCAGACATCAAAGGGAGCAAAAAAGGATTGACCAACAATCACTCATCAAAGAAAGAGCGAAAACCCCCAAAAAAGCACAATAAAGGCAGTAAGAACGGGACTATTAACATAAATAAATAGAGAACAAATACTGGAACACCCCCAAGAGAAACTACCAGCAGACGCAGAATTTAAAGGGTATCAAGAAGTAATCGTCCAAGACATCACCCTGGCAACAGACAATGTACTATTCCGTAAAGAGAAGATTATTCAGCATCAGAGGGGAAAACCTATTTAGCCGAACTTCCTTGCGGTGATGAAGGAGAATTCGGACCAGGAATCAAAACCTTAGTGATTAGCCTGTACTACGGGGGTAACAGACCCAAGGCAAATTATTAGAGTTTTTAGAAGATATTGGTATATCCTATCAGCCGGATATTTATCGAACCTACTGATTAAACCCACATTCTGTACTTGATTTTGTAGTACATATACCAATGTAAAAGAATTACAAATAGCTACGTAGTAAACACATACTTGAAATAGTAAAAAAATAGACAATACAATAGAGATTACCAACAACTTGGAAATCGTAAGTATTGATAATAAATTCAGAATAGATGAATGTAAATGAGCCTGAATTAAATAAAAATACACAAAGATATGAATTACCAAAAAGAAGAGTTTGAGAGTAAGAACTTGGATCACTTGGGAATAAGAGATGAGATAGGAATTGTAGAAATAATCAATAGGATATTCTGAATAGATAGTAGAGAAAAAGTGAATACAGCAGAAATAGTCAAAGCAATCATTATGGACTAGGTTTTCTATGGAGACCATTATATTTATTTCCTCAACTTTTTGAGGAAAAAGCCATAGAACATTGATTAGGAGTGGGAATTGAAGGCGAAGATTTAAATGATGATAGAATAGGGAGAGTAATGGATAAGCTATCCAAATATGGATTAACTAAATTATTCCTAATAATTGCCTTAGAAGTAGTAAAAAAATATGGAGTAGCAACCAAATATTCCCATTTAGGTTCAACCTCATTGCATTTGCATGGAGAGTATAATAATTGCCTAAATAATTTAGGATAAGAATTAGGAATGAACCGAGAAAATCCGATTAACATCACACAAGGATATTCTCGTGACCATTGTCCAGACTTAAAACAATGTATATTAGATTTAATAGTAAGTAGTGACGGAGATATACCCTTATTTTTTAGAGGAGCATCAGGAAATGAATCAGATAAAGCAGTATTTGCTCAAATCTTGGTGGAGTATGACAAACAAATAGATTTTGAAAGTATAATGGTGGCTGATAGTGCATTATTATATAGCAAAAGTAATTTAAAATTAATGTCGAACATGAAATGGATAAGTCGAGTACCCTTATCCATTAAAAAAGCCAAAAACTTGGTCAAAGCATTTACCAGTACAGAACTGAAACCAAGTGAAATCAAAGGATATAGCTATCAAGAAGAAAAAGTATCTTATGGGGGAATAGAGCAAAGATGGCTATGAGTAGAAAGTGCAGACAGAAAAAAGCAGACTTAGAGAAATTAACCCAAAGCATTCAAGAGGAGTTCCTAAAGATCAGTAAACAAGTAGCTAGAGTAGTCAAAGGAGAATTTGAACATACATCCTTAGCGGAATTAAAGATTAAAGAACTGGCAGCACAATTAAAATATCATAAAATATCAGAATTATAAGGTTTATTTATGCTGTTTATTGAAGTGCGGAATGTGGGTTAAAAACCAAGCTGATTTTGAAAGGGAGAAAAGTGAAGTATATGCATCGATTCTTGGATGATTTCTGGGATTACTATCGAGATTTACTCCCTTACAAAGATGCACCCAGTCAGCAAACGGCTGAAAAACTCCGGTCTGAGTTTTGGAAACTTTAGGATACTAAAAGTGGTTATCAACAGTTGGATGAGCGAAAACAATTAACGCTCCTGAAAATTGCGGAGTTGTTATATGTTTTAGAGCATCCTGAATTCCCTTTGCACCATCGTCCGGCAGAGTTAGCTGCCGGACGATGGTGCAGCGACGTAATATTAGTTATGCCACTCAAACTCTAGAAGGTACTCAGGCGTGGGATACTTTTATTTCTCTTGTTGCTACTACTCGTAAGTTAGGTATCAGCTTTTTTGGGTATGTGCGTGACCGCATTTCTCACACTAGAAAAATCCCAACTTCAGCGACTATTCTTCGTGAGCAGTCTTCTCTTAATTCCTTTGGTTGTTCATCGATACCCCAATAACTCCTTCCCCGAAATATTCCGTAGATACTTTTGGTGTTCTTTGCGATCACTAATTCAAACATAACCGTGTAACTCTAACTTTTGGCTAAAACAAAGACAACGCCTAATTATAAGATATAATTAATTCTGCAAGAGGTCTATTGGCTGCACCACAGACAGAAATATTACCTGTAAATTTACATCCGCCATCAGTTCTGCATGTTCTTGTTTGCCCTGGACAATTTATTTGTGGGTGAGAACCTTTGATTCATCAAAACCATAAATCTATAGCTATATAGCCTTAATTATAAAGCAAGTTTTTCAAAACTTAATGTTCAATAAAAGGGGTTTAGGGGGGAAGGGTCTAAGGTGTGGAGAACCCCATAATTAAAATTGCCCAAAAGCTACCTACGGATTCAAGGTAAGCCATTGTTCGTGTTTCTCACAAGTATTGCTATAATATCTGCGCTCTCTTTGAGATGCTACGTAATCCCCGAAGGCATCCTATTCCCCCTCGTTCTTGCCCAGAATATGTTTCAGGCAGTTATTTTTGATGTAGATTTTACGTATTTCTTCTATTGTCAGCAGCTTATTAATCGTATGAGAATACGTTTGTAATAAAAAAATACCATAACTTCCATATATATATATGGTATTTAAAGGCAAGCACAAAAAGAAATCACCTATTTCTTCGGGTTTAAAAATATCTAGTAGCTTATGTGCCTTATGTGGTGCTATTTTATTAGCATCTAAAACCATAATTAGTGGATATGGGTTTATCTTTTTAGCAATTAGTTCTAGTCAATTACTAGTAGCGAGTATCTTACTAAAAGATAAAATTAGGATTTTTTATGCTGGTTGCGTCTTTATATTTGTTGATTGTTTTGGAGTTTACAGATGGCTATTGAATTAACTATAGGTGCAAAAACTACTACTAGTGTAACTATCGGTACTTATACCAGTCAACACACATTAAAAAATGTTTATCAAACTCTTAAGGGTGATAAACAATCAGATATTCCTTTCATGGTTTGGTTATTAGAAAATCCTCAAAGTTTTCTACCCTTTCCTGGGAAAATAGACCTTTGCAGACATGATTATCTACACATATTACTAGGGCGAGGATTTTCTTTAGAAGATGAATCTTTTATTGTTGGTTTTACAATGGGCAATGATATAAAAAGCAAATCTTTGCATTGCGTAATTTTTAAATTTATATCTCAATATCTTTATCCCCCCAGTTATAGATTCACTCAACAACATTTTTCATCATTAGATTTGGGGTTTCTATATGGAAGAAAAGTAAGAATTAAAAATATTAATAATCTTAATTTTTCCATTTATGAAGATACAGCAATATCAGAAATGAGAAAGGAGTTAGGGATAGAGATAGACGACTTAATTTTGATTAGTAAACTTGAGGCATTGTTACACGATTGAAAAGCTAATAAGTGGTCTGCGATCAGTCCCGGGTTCAAGCTCCCACTAATTATCTTTAATTTTTAATTACCCGAAGGGGTTGACTGTTGTTTTTCAAAATCATAATCAGGTACAATATATTCCACATTTGTCAATTTCCGGTAAGCATATACACCTAAACCAACTAGCAACAAACCTAGAGAGGAAATTACATATAAGAAGTGCCATTCCCGCACCTTTAGCAGTGGCAAATAAACCACTAAATAAGGGACTAAAGCTACCTCCAGGCATCATCGCAGGTTTAAAAATATGGTCAGCAAGCAAAGCAGAAATAAAGACTGCGATCGCAGAAACAATTTTTTGAATACTAGATTCAGTAGCAAAAACTCTTCCTTGTACATCTGGTCTAACTTTACTCAACAAAATAGCTGCACTGGAACTTGTTAACATGGGAAAATTGAGAGAGGAAAAAAACTTCGCCGGTAACGAAATCATTAACCCTTGTGCGAAACCAAATACTGTTTTGCTCATTCCAGTACCAATCATTCCTAAGAAAAAACCATTTATCCGTCGTTTATAACCACCCCAAATACTCAAAATTATAGTTCCTGTCACTCCACCCAAACAGGCAGCAGAAGATATCTTACCTAAGACTGTAGCATTATTATCTGTGGGTGCCAAAATCATGGCAGACAACAAGGTTACACCGATGTCATGACCGAACCAGAATAAAGACCCAGTTGTGATAATAGCTAACAGACTCGGATGCGCTGTAAGATAGCGAAAGCCAAAGATTATTTGTTTCCAAAAACCAATATCTTTCTGAGATTGATGGTTTATTTTCCCTTGAGGAATATGTGTTTTAAAAATGCTAGCGAGCGCAACTGTAAAAGTAACAATATCAATAATAAAAATTCCACTCAACCCAATTATATAATAGAGTACACCTGCCAACCCTGGAGCTATAATGATTAAACCATAATGAATAGCAGAATTCATACTTGTAGCGCCGGTGTAATGCTATTTGGGAACTGGCGTAGAAATCGATGTTGAATATGCTAGGGATTGAATTTCACTAAAAGCTCCATTTACGGCACCAGTTAAATAAAGATACCAAATGTCTAATTGATTTTTTAAATAAAAATAACAGATGAATATAGTGGATATAGCTGGTACTGAATCACCAACAATCATCAATAGTTTTCTGTTTACACGGTCTACAATTAGTCCTGAAAGCGATGTGATAAAAATACTAGGAATCAGCAAAAACAAACTGATTAAAGCTAATGTAGTTACCTGATCTGTCAGTGCCCAGGTCCAGATTTTGATAGCAAACTTGGTCATATAACTACCAATACTTGATATAAACTGACCAAAACAGATACTAAAAAAAGTACGTATTCTAGATTAGTTGTGTATTTTTTGGTAATGAATATATTTAAATAAATCATGAATTATGGTATTAGCTGATAAAAGACTACCAAATATCCAATAGCTAGGATCAACACTATAAACTCGTTGATTTTTGACTACATTTAGTGTTCGCCAAAGCTGACTATTTTGATATTTACGAAACAATTCTTTAGCTCCTAGATCTACTGCTACAAACAAAATATCTGCATCGAGTAAGTCTATTTGTTCCAAACTGAGGATAATTAAATGATCATCAGGAGATTTGACTAAATTCATTTGATTAAGTCGCATAGAAATGCCTAACTCTGCCAAAATATTACTAGGAAAAGAAGATTAAGAACGGAATTCAGGTAGTTGTACTTGTCCATGAAATCTACTCACAGAGACTTTAATTTTCTCTAATTTATCACCCAAGAAATACCTGGAATTTCTTACCATCTCATGGTATTTACTTAGTAATTCTTTGGCAACATTACTTTTCCCTAATACATCCCCCATTTGTTGCAAAGAATCTTGCCATCCACTTTGAGGATATTTCACCTTAAGCGTAGGGGCAATTTGCGAAAATAATTTATAATTTCCTGGATTAATAGTATATAAACTAACAACCAAATCCGGGTGTAAATGGACAATTTCCTCAATGTTTAACTGATTCTCCTTACCTCGCGTATCTTATCACCCAAAAAATTAGCTTTATTAGCTACAAAATCCCATTCTGGAGCCGCTATTGGTTTGATTCCTAATGCTAAGACAACTTCTAAAGCTAATTGTTCAGTGAACCCATTTTGGGTGAATTGGAACACAACTTTCACCTAATTCATGTTTAACTAATCGACATTCTGCTGGTAATACTGATAGCTTTGGTTTTATTTCTCCAGTATTTTGATAAAAACTACCATGACAAGCAGTAACTATCAATAAAGAAATAGTAGTCAGAATACATACCTTCAGATCAGCAAAATGTCGTTTTTTCATTGATTATAATTTTTAAGCCCTTTAAAATTCAAAAGAAACAGTTCCCAACACTGTTAATGGTGCTGCCGGAACAATATAGAAACTTTGACGCTCGTAATATTTAGTATCTAGCAGGTTCTTAAAGTTAATAGCAGCAAGCCAATTATTTCGCTTATAGGAAATACTGGCGTCCGTTCTGATAAAGGAAGGAATTTTCATATTGTTTGGTAAACTAGCCTCTCTTTCTCCAGCATAAACAAATCCAAGCCCTAAACCGAAACCCTGCAAGTTACCTTTTTGAAATTCGTAAGTAGTCCATAAACTTGCACTATTGTAAGGTACACCACCTAACCTATCATTAAGTAATGATGAGTCATTATCTTGGCTAATGTAGGCATCTGTGTAAGCATAAGTACCAATGAATTTCCAACCAGCGAGAATTTCACCAACAAGGTCTAATTCAATTCCTCGACCTTTTTGTTCACCTGTTTGAATGCTAAAGTTATCATCAACAGGATCTGTAGTTAAAACATTTTTGTTGGTGATATCAAAATAAGCTAAAATTGCTGACAGACGCTTATTAAAAGATTCCTGCTTAATTCCTACTTCAAATTGTTCTGCTGTTTCTAGTTTAAAAGGTTCATTATTCCGATTTCGAGTCAATATTTGCGGGTTGAAGGAATTAGTCCAACTAGCATAAATTGATATATGATCAGTAGGTTGATAAACTAACCGTATTCTTAGACAAAACTTAGAGTCTGAATTTTCGTTATAGACTGTACCAGTTTCTACATCTCGATAAAAAGAGTTAACAGTATCAAAACACCACCAGTAAGTAATTTGATTTGTGGTGTTAGTTCCACTAAATCCTGGAGATAAATGCCAATATTATTGCCGCCATACTCTTCATTAGACCTAGTAAGATTTTCTGGTGCTGGTGCGCCATAAACAGGGTTGAAAATATCTAAATTGCTAATCCTACCACTATAAAAGTCGTAGGCTAATTTGTCGCGGGATAACTCCACTCCGATAAGTGCATTATGGACAATTTAACCAGTTTTAAATTTGTCACAAATTTCATTTTGAAATGTCAAATTATTGTGGGCTTCACCAACATAAGGATATGCTCGCGTTACTGTCTGTCCATCGGTATTGATACGCCTTGGTCGCACTCCTCTCGTATTACCGCTAACGTTAGGGACATTGAAGGCTTGACGAAATTTCCAGTTATTGTTGTACCCAAATTCACTTTCTAGTGAATAGGTAGAATTATTAGATTTGAGTTCACCTCGATTGAGATTTGGTTGACCTAAAAAGCCGTTGATGGTCAAATCGAAAACTACTTTATTATTGGAAGGAAAACCCCGTTCAAAAGTATGATTTGTTCCTTATCCCACTTTGACGGTAATCATTGGGGCAATAAAGGTACTTTCATTTTCTACAAAATCACGGAAACTTTTCGCACTTTCATAAGCTGCATTAAGACGGTAGAGTGCGGCACGATTTTCTAAAAAAAGTCCATAAAAATCAACTGATGTCCGATAAAAGTCATTGTTACAAATAGTGCTATTAAGTTGATAAAAAGGATATTGAAGGGGCTCTTTGGTAATAGTATTAACTATACCACTGGGACTGGTGAGGCTACCATAGAGAACTGATATTGGTCCTTTAAGGAATTCTAACCGCTCAATATTAGCGACATCACGATGACTCAAAAAACCAGTATCTTTTACGCCATCACGAAGGGTTTTAAAACCTGTAGCAAAACCGCGAATAAAGTAACCTTTAGATGCTAGTCTGCCATAGATTTCTTGAGGACGCACACCACTAAGGTTATCTGCTAGTTCGTTGAGTCTAACTACTTGCCTGTCTTGAATGAGTTCTTTGGGTATGACTTGTATAGATGCAGGAATATCACGCAATGGTGCAGCAGTTTTAGCAGCAGTTGTAGCTTCGGGGATAAAGTAACCGCTATTTTTTTCGCCTGTAACTATTAGTTCTATTGGTGTTTCTGAAGCGGTTGGTTATTCTGATTGAGTTGGATTTTCTGACTGGGGTGCTGGTGTGGGTTGTGCTTCTGCTTGAGAGGTAGATGTTGTTGAGGTAATGCCAAAAATTAAACATTCGTCACTATCAAATAGTTCTACTTTGGCTCTATTATCTGTTCCCGTAACGATAACTCTAATAGTGTTGCTATTACAGTTAGTAACTGTGATATCATGAACTCCTGCACTGGGTTGTTGTTGGCTAACTGTATCACGATTGGGTAGACTAAGTTGGGCTGAGGGAATATCAATAATGAATTTGTTTCCCTCAGTTTTGCAAGATATTTGCAGTTTCTCACCTTCTGGAGTGGCTAAGATAATTTCTCAGGCATTGGTGGTAGTCTTAAATTTAACTTCAGTAATTTGGATTAATGTTTGACTTTGCTGTGGTGAAATGATAGGAAATGCAATGGGTGCAAGTTCAAACATTAAGCCTTCATCACCATCAAATAATTCTGCGGTTGGTACACCTTTTTCACCTGTAACTGTTAGTTGGACGGTATTGGCGTTAGTTTGGGTGACGCTGACATTGGTTATACCTGCAGCTGGATTCTTTTGGTTAAAACTGTTTTGTTTACCTAGTGATAGAAATGTATTGGGTATCTCTACTATAAAATCGCTGCCTTGACTTTTATTAACTGGCTTGAGTGCTTCTATACCAGGACTTTCTAAAATTACCTCAATACCTTTATTAGTGGTATTAATCTTAACGCGTGTACTTCCAGTGACTGATCTATTACGGTTTTATGTTAGTAATTGCGCTGCGCTGGTTGAATAATGTTCTTTGTCTTCAACCCTAGATATTTCTTTTGTTTGCTTTTCTGCATAAGCTGGTTGTACTAAGCTGCCAATAACAGTCAATACTAATCCTGCTGAATCTATCTCATTCATTAACTCAAACTTCATTCCCGTTACTCCTTCCCCTACACCTGTAAACTGAGTCTTCCTAAGTGTTCTAGTTATGTACTAGTCTCTGCATGCAGTAGAAACTTTCACGCCTAAAACTGTAACGCAATATTTCTTAATACTGTTTAATCTTTTATACCTATGTTCTCTCAGTACCTAAATATAACTATTTACACTTATAGCAATCACTATTAAGAATAGTGATCATAAAGGCTTTTATAAAGCAAGCATTTTTCCAACCCTGCTATAGCTGTACTGGCTGAAGGGGAGTTAATGGAATAGATGGAACATCTAGACTAAAATCCTTGTAAAGTAAGGATCTCATGCATTCATTTAGAATGAATAGTTGTTACTTTTAAGTCATAATTCTGTGATATAAGAGTTGGTGATCTGTCTAAGGTAGTAATTTAGGAGGGTATAAAAACTTATGCGTGACAAAAATGGTGATAAGCCTTATTGATTATTTTCTGGTTGTAATTTTTAACTAATTGCTATAAGCTAGGATCAATAATTAAATATTCTTAGGAAGAAATACTTCATTTTTAAGAATAAATACTTGCTAATTGGAAGGAACAGATCAACTAGACGCGAATGAAACGCTGCTAATAACTGCACACTTACCAGTTAGCACTAGGGTGATAACCCTTTGTTAAGGTTTTTTAACTGGCTTCAATTCAATTCTCTTGTGTGCATCAAGGCTGTGAAAATACAATGGCGAAATCTGTCCATGATTTTTCTACGGTTGTAGGTTTACTGCGTTACAGGTATTTAGAACAACTAAATACTGAGGGTTTTACTTTTCTGCAAGATGGAGAAGTACAAGCAAAGTGCCTTACTTATAACGAGTTAGACCATCAAAGTAGAGCGCTCGCGGAAGCACTAACTTGTAAGTTCGCATCTCGAATACAAGCTCTGGGTTGAAGCGGTGAACGAGCCTTGCTGCTATACCCACCAGGACTAGATTACCTAGCTGCCTTTTTCGGTTGTCTGTATGCTGGAGTGGTAGCAGTTCCTGCTTATCCGCCACTTAACTAGCGCAACACACCCAGAATCTTAGAGATTTTAAAAGACGCACAAGCCGCAGTTATCCTGACGACATCAGGAATATTGTCACAGGTGCAAAGTTTACTTACCTATAAAATAGATAATATTCATTGGCTGACCACCGATAACCTTGATCCAGCCATAGAAGCAGCTTGGCAACAGCCTTTAATTAATCAGGAAACTCTAGCCTTTTACAATACACATCTGGTTCTACTGGCACACCCAAAGGTGTAATGCTCAGTCACTGCAACCTCTTACACAATGCGGCTGTGACACGCTAATATATGGAACATACCTCCAGTAGTAAATTTGTAACTTGGCTACCTGCTTATCATGACATGGGATTGATTGGCGGTATACTGCAAACTTTGTATGGAGGTTTTCCTTATATCATGATGCCACCCCGATCCTTTTTGCTCCCTATCGGTGCTTAAAGACAATATCTGATTATTGAGGTACAACCAGTGGCGCTCCTAACTTTGCCTAGGAGCTATGTAAAAAATCACCCCAGAACAACGGTCAGCCCTAGATTTAAGCAGTTGGAATGTACCATTTAATGGTGGTGAACCAATTCGACAGGAAACTTTAGAGCGATTTGCTCAAACCTTTGCTGAATGCAGTTTTCCCCCATAAGCTTTTTATCCTTGCTATAGCATGGCAGAAGCAACCTTAATGGTTTCTGGTAGTGTCAAATCTGCCTTAGTTAAAACCAAAAAATTACAAAAAACCGCTTTAGAATCCAACCATGTAATTGATGTGGCTGCTAAGGCAGAGAATGGAATTCAGATAGTTACTTGTGGTCAAGTTGTGACTCAACAACAGATTATTATTCCTAACCCAGATACTTTAACTTGTTGCACTACTGACGAAATTGGGGAAATTTGGGGATCAGGCCCTAGTATAGGTCATGGTTACTAGAACCGTCCAGAAGAAACAGAGCAAACATTCCACGCATATCTGCAAGATACAGGAGAAGGTCCATTTTTACGGACTGGGGACTTAGGATTTCTGCACAATGGTGAACTTTTCGTTACTAGACAAGCAAAAGATTTAATCATCATCAGTGGACGCAATGTTTACCCCCAAGATATTGAACTCACAGCAGAACGCAGTCATAAAATGTTGCGTGGGGGAAGTGTTGCGGCTTTTGCGGTGGAAGTAGAAAAAGAAGAACATTTAGTAGTAGTACAAGAACTAAATTTTCGTACTAAACCGAATATAGAAGAAGTTACAGCTGCTATTCGTCAAGCTGTGACCCCAGAACATGAAATACAAGTTTATGCACTTGTTTTAATCAAAGCTGGCACAATTTCTAAAACTTCCAGTGGTAAAATTCAACGTCGTGCCACAAAAGGCAGATTTTCAGAAGGTACATTAGAAGTTGTTGGGAGCAGTATTCTAGAAATTAGCCAGACAACAGAACCAGAAGCAGTTCTCACACGCAACAACTTACTAGCACTAACACGACAAGAAAGACAGCAATTATTAAACTCTTACTTACAAAAATTACTAGCTAGGGTATTGAGGGTAAAACCTGAGCAATTAGATAGTGAGAAACCTTTGAGTAGTTTAGGTTTAGACTCTCTCAAGGTTGTCGAGTTAAAAAACCGGATAGAAGTTGATTTTCAGGTGGCTATATCTGTAGTTGAATTATTTGATGGTGCTGGTATCTCTGAATTAGCAAACCAAATACTAAACCAAGTGAATAACAACTTTACTCATGTATCCTTGCCTATTTTTAAAGTTGAGAGAAGTACTCATTAACATCCACTCACATTTACTCAAGAACAGTTATGGTTTATTATAAATCAACTGCAACCAGGAACAGCTACATATAATATTCCTGTAGCGGTTCACATTCAAGGACATTTGAATTTATCAGCACTGGTTCAGTGTATCAACAAAATTATTCAAAGACACGAAAATTTACGCACTAGCTTTGAATTATTAGATTTAGATGGTGAACCTGTTCAGGAAGTTGCAGAAGTTGTTAACTTACCTGTAACGTAAGTAGATTTACAGCATCTTGAACAACAACAGCAATAAATTGAAATTAAAATATTATCTTTACAAGACGCTCAGGCATTTTTTGATTTAGGTCCAGCACCATTGTTGCGGGCGAAACTGCTGTATTTGCGACCAGAAAAATCAATATTAATTCTGACACTACATAATTTAGTCTGTGATGGTTTATCAATCAATATTTTAGTTAAAGAACTTGCTGTAATTTATCAGGCTTTCTGTGCTGGTAAACCCTTTTGCTATTAGTTATGGTCAATTAGCATTAGCAGCTTTCTTTAGAGCAAATATTTAAATAGGTCATCTAAAACCCAATTAGTGCCAATAATGCCCCATGCGCCAATCCAGATATCACTTTTAACTGGATAACCCGATTTTGTTGAACGGCTTGTAACCGTGACCACAGAGGATGATTGGTAAATTGTTTCAACCTTGATTCATTGTGTCATCCGAGAATTAAGAGAATAACATCACCACCGATTTGAGGACTTAATTCTAAGGAAGTATTTTCCTGATATTTACCTTTATTTTCATATGCAGGAAGGTAAATACCCTGATTAATAAATTGTTTCTGATTGACATTGTCCTGATAATAGGGATGAATACCCGAGCTATAGCAGAACACAGGAAAATAGTTTGACTATTGATTAAACTGTTATTAATGACTTTTCAAGATAAAAAAGTTTTGTAAGCGTACACTGAGAAATAGTTACTAATTCATCATGACGACATTCTCCTCGAAGGCTAACCCTTTTACTAGGATCATCAACCACATTACGTCTATGACTTTCAACTATAGCATCAGGTGTTGTGAAAGTTATTTCTACTTTCCTAAAACTTTACTAAAAGTTTCATCTTGATTTTGCTCAATTACATGACCTTGCACTTGATAATTCAACCAAGGACAATTATATGTTAGCATTAACTCTCTTTCTAGAACTTGCACTTGCCAGGGTAAAATTCACCAACCGCGATAGACATTTTTTAAACATTGGATATCACCAGCTCGTTTCAAAATAGTAGTAAAGGATTTTTGGTCTAACCTACCGTAATATCTCCCTTCTAGAAGGTCAATCATGGTTGGTGCAAAACGATGTCTACCAAAATGACTACCTTGCCAAACTCGAGTATTAGATAATAATAAATCTTCTAATGTTGTGATAGCTTGACGATAAAAAGGATTACCATATTTAGAGCAACATTTATCATGATTACCATGAGTAAATACTAAAAAATCTCTAGCTTGAATATTTATGTCTTCGAATTATTCTAGAGTTTCATTTCTGATACACCTTTCTATGATTGGTACTACATCATTGATATCTGATAGGATATATTCTTTCTTGCTATACCCTGAAAAAGACTCTTCAGTTTGGTAATAGATAATTAGACGAGTTTGCCAAAGTTTATAATAATTAGCATTGTAAATAAATACCAAGCGTAGAGACCATGCACCCTCATCAATAGCTGATCTTAAAGCTTATAATTTACTAGTAATACATTTGGAATCTAGGGGATAAAATGTCCAAGGTGGTGGAGATGCAATCAGAACATAGTATCGGTGATTTGATGCACGACCAATGGGATCTTCGTTCGCTTGACAAGATTCTTCTGCACAGAAAAAACCGGTCATAATCAACTAGAAAATGATAAATAACAACTTCACTTAATTACACCTATTAACAATAATGGAATATAATTTGCGTTTCTCTAGGTAGAGTTTTAGATTATCTTTGCTAACCTCTATAAAAAGGGGAGCATCCCAAATGCATAAGTTTACTTATTATCTGATTTAGTTACAGGCTTCATGGTTAGCGGCATTATTCAAGTAAAACCTTGGTATGATTCTCAGTATTTAATTCCTTTATTGGCCATGATCTTAGGCAGTTCTCTAACAAGAAATTCTCTAAGTTTAGAAGGCTTTACAGAAGATTTAATTAATCGTAGAGAACAAGGCGATTGCATAGCTAGTCTTAATTCTTCAAAAACCTCTGTGGAAAAAGTGAACAATCTCAGCAATTCTGAATATGTAGCCGCAGCTACTCAAATATTCAACACCAACGCACAAGAACAAATAGCTTTAGAAGAACTAGCAGCTTGTGTTGGTTTATCCACACCCGAAATAACAACTATCCTCAATTAACATAAAATCTTCATCAAACAGAAGGGGTTCTGAAATTCCTGGTTACTTACACCCAAATCTTGTAGATAACCCATCGCTTGGAGGGTTACTACAAGATTACCGCTGACTATATCATGTCCGTTTGATTTGAAGTATTTACATTTATTGGCTTGATACGGCGGGGCTCCCACCACATTACCAAGCCAGTAACAAAGAGAATCATGGGTGCTAAACCTACAATTATGTAGAGAATCCGGCTATAAATTCCCCCGAATCTTCCATACTGTAAAGGTTCAAAAGAATTGAGAATGTGATCGCCTAAAGGTAAAGAACGACTCTCAACTATTTGCAACGCCTTGCCTGTGTATTGATCAAATGAAATCTCACTCTGACCATACATAGAACTACCATCAGATAGCTTTTTAGCAACTGTAATTGCTTCCTCTGGTTTGTTAGCTACACGAATATATGTAGTTTTGGCATTTGGTATCGCTACTTCTGCTCTTTGCAGGATTTTCGACAATACCATTGGAGATTGACCAGAAACCGGTTGGGAAGAAACTTATGGACGTTTAGGTGTCAAAGTAAGAGCATGAATAATCGGAACAGACTGATCATATAAATAAATTCCAACAAAAATCAGTGAAGCCAGTTAAAGCTAAAAATACAGCTACCATAATCCCTATCACTTTGTGAAGATCAAAACTTAAACGTTTAGGATGTCTATACCATTTAATTTTGAATCCATCCATTATTTTTCTCCAACCAGGGCACAATATTACTTCAGTAACACTAAGAATAAATAATAGTAGACCGACAATAGCAGTCGTAATTTGTCCAGGTTTACCTGCTCACAGTTCATAATGTAAACCTAAGGCAATACCCAGGACAGGATATTTTTCTCTTCCTGTAGCAAGCCCATTACCTGACCTGTATAAGGATTAATAAACATTTTGGTTAGTTTATCAGCACTATCCTAAAGTCTGAAATGATAAGCAAAACTAACATTTTTAGGTAAAATAATTGTGCCAAGTTTTAAACCAGCTTGATTGGATATTGCTCCATGAATGGTATTGAAAATCGTATCAATTGAAAGAGGCTACCCCTGGGGATTCACATGACCAAACTTGCACGTAACCAAAAAATCCTCCATTTCAGGTTCAAAGATTAAAAAACTACCAGTTAAACCGATAATTGCCGCAATTAACCCAACAGCTAACCCGATATAGCAGTGAAGAATAAACGCCATGTCACATAGTTTTTTAGACTTCAATTTTCTGCCTTATCAATTTTCTGCCTTATCAATTAAGGACTTTTCATTCAGTTAAATGAGTTTTTATTTCCTTGCGTGTACGCTACACAGGACGTAACTTTTTTTTAGCAAAAAGTTGTAGGTCACCAACATGGCGTGAACCTGGTTGTGTCGCATTTCCGTAGCTGGTAAGTGCAATGGCACTTACCATGTGAGAAAACTCAACTGCTGCTACAAAGGAATCACCACTCACAGCTTGAAAACGTCCCTCTGTTTCTGGTGTAAAATTAACAGCTCGAAAAAGTCCTAAATATCCATCACCACGATTGCTGGGTAAATCTATTTACCCAGCACACAGACGGAAAACTTTTCCCCAATTAACATCTAAGCTGCCATATTTTTTTTCTACTTCAGCACCTACTGTTTCTAATAATTCAACCGCAGCTTTACGGTTAGCTAAACCATCAGGTGTAGTGCGTGGTTGGCTTTCACTCCAAGGTTGACTGAAGGCTGTATCAAAATCTGATTTATCTGCCCAAGCTGTAAATAAAACAGCACCCCTACTATCTGCATCCGCTTGTCTATCCCATTTTGCGAAGATATCAGCGGCTCGTTTTGCTAATTCGTTACCATATTTGCGGGCTGGGGGAATTAAACCATCAAGAATTCGGTCTGCTAATTCCATGCGTGTAGAATGCTTATAGGTAATCATTTCCTCAAAGGAAATACTTTCATCTGCAGCTAACATTCTGGCAGAACGCTGGGGGCGGAAATTCATTGGACCCCGTGGTGCCATATATGGTGGATAATTATCTGCTTTGATAGCAGTGGGAAAAGTAGTTGTCCAAGGTGAATCATTGGCATTTTGTAACCAACCACTGGGCGGATCAATTACTTTTGGTAAATCTTGATAAGGGTGAAATTTAGTCCACAATCTTTTGGATATGTCCCCAGGAATAGTACCTTGCCAATATTTAAAGTCTCCTTGTTTTCCCAGGGGAACTAGACCGTTAAACAAGTGCATAATATATCCTTTACGGTCGGCGTAAATTATGGTAAACATCGGCAGTTGCAACCGTTGTACTGCTTTTTCAAATGTGGTGAGATTTTTAATGGCAGAGAATGCCCTAGGGGTGACCTACCACCGATTACACCACTTTTAACTGAAGCACCTTGGTCCAGTTCCCAAGTCAATGACCGTCGGTTAGAGAT
>ERZ1034427.44-NODE-44-length-27027-cov-32.620940_pt1 | contig 27027 bp, 22 predicted proteins | sample MGYA00520607_ERZ1034427 | MGnify/ENA primary metagenome ERZ1034427 (study PRJEB33736, sample SAMEA104288489) | Azolla caroliniana | place: Brazil | collected 1987 | study: EMG produced TPA metagenomics assembly of the PRJEB19522 data set (Is there foul play in the... | reverse complement strand
TTATTCCCAGTATTTGTTTTCTACGATGTGGATATTCTTGAATATAGTTAATTTACTGGATTTTTCCTTGTGGTACACCATCAAAATTCCCTTCTAGCATTTTTTTCACACTAAGTTAATTTTCCTGACAGGTCTAAGGAACAATCAGCCCCATAACTATCCCAGATGCGCTCAGCCATATTACATTTACTACAAACCATGTTCCCAACCAGTTATGCCAATTACTCTCTTTAAGGACATAAATGCCAAAATAAACAAACGGAAAAGCTAAAGCGTCATTTAAGCCTCCCTCAGAAGTTAAATCAAAGCGTAACTCATCATCGTGATTTGTATCTGTCAGTTGCACCTCCGAGCTTAATACAGGGTCAGTTGGTACCAGAATTGCACGTAATAAAATTGCCTATCCTCAATTCATCCCTAACCATAATTTCCCTACAGCAGCCAGGGAAAAGATGGAAATTGGCATTAACAATCCAATCAGTCGTGCTCTAATATTCCAAAACTTCCACTGGAAAAGTGGAACTATTTTTAAGCCACAACTAAACACAGAAATAATCACAACAAATTGAGTTAATCTTTCCAGCAATTCGGCATTGAATAATTTATGACGACGTCATTGAATCAACCCTGTACCATAAGGTCCTAAAAAAAACCCTACCAACCACTAGGTAGATCATGGCAAAAGAAAGAGGCAGACGGGAAATCCAACCTGATCCTAAAGTAACAATCAGTAAAACTAGACCATTCACCAACAAATCCAAAATATAAACATCTATCGTAGATTTATGTATACACTTGTATAGAAGGTAATTGCTCCTTTACAAACTTAATGGAGTCTACATTTAAGTAGAAATAACCTCAAGGTAGATTTTTGAGAAATATTTGGCATTTATTGGTAGATTTGTTAGCCTAGTCAGAAAATAAATTGATAGTAATTTTCGTCATGCAACTCCCACCTAGCTCAGAAATTCCCAGATTTATTCAGCGTCTGCAATGGGTTTTTAATCCTTTGAAACTCTTGGAAACATCTGCCAAGACCTACGGAGATTTTTTTACACTTCAGCTAACAAATGCAGAACCAATAGTATTTATTAGCAACCCCCAAGGGATTCAAGAAGTTTTTACAACTCCTCCTGATTATTTTGATGCAGGAAGATCAAATAAACTGATTAAACCTTTAGTTGGAGATAACTCTTTACTATTAATAGATGGAGCAACTCACCAACATCAAAGGAGATTATTAACTCCTCCATTTCATGGAGAACGAATGAAAGCCTACGCACAAATTATCACTAACATTACAAAACAAGTAATTAGTGATTGGCAACTTGGGCAACCTTTTTCTGTGCGGGATTCCATGCAAGAAATTTCTCTGCGGGTAATTTTACAAGCTGTATTTGGCTTGTGTGAAGGACAAGGTTTGACAAAGTTACAAAAACTCGTAGCTTCTTTACTGGATTTATCAGGTTCTCCTTTGCGTTCTGCTGTCACTTTCTTTCCTGCATTACAAGTAGATTTAGGGGCTTGGAGTCCTTGGGGAAAATTCCTGCGTGAAAGAGAAAAAATTCATCAAATTCTGTACACTGAAATTCAGGAACGCAGAAATAATCCTGATTCATCTCGCACTGATATCCTTTCCTTAATGATCTCAGCCAAGGATGAAAATGGAGAAGGAATGACAGATATAGAATTGTGTGATGAATTAATGACTTTGTTGTTAGCTGGTCATGAAACTACGGCTTCAGCTTTAACATGGGCATTATATTGGGTTCATAATTTACCCATAGTTCGAGAAAAGCTGATTAATGAATTAAATAGTATTACTGAAAATACAGAATTAAATGAAATTTATCGTTTGCCTTATCTCACTGCCGTTTGCCAAGAAACATTACGCATTTATCCGATTGCGATGATTACTTTACCTCGCATAGTTAAAACACCAACAAAAATCATGGGTTATGAATTTGCACCAGGTACTTTACTTGCACCTTGCATATATTTAACTCATCGTCGTCCTGATTTATATCCAGAACCGAAGAAATTTAAACCAGAACGCTTTTTAGAACGTCAATATTCACAATATGAATATCTTCCTTTTGGTGGTGGGAATCGTATCTGTATTGGTATGGCGTTCGCTATGTTTGAAATGAAGTTGGTTCTAGCCACAGTTTTATCGCAGCTATATTTGGAATTAGTTGATAATATTCCTGTCCAACCTATCCGTCGGGGTGTGACTTTAGCCCCTTCTGGTGGTAAATGGTTGGTTGCAACTGGTAAACGGGAAAAGGTGAAGATTGCAGTGGGAGTATAAGTAAGAGCTACCATGTACACACAAGTGCTCGAATATAGCCAAGCCCTCACCAAACCGCCCCCTTACTCCCAATCCTGGGGTGACAAGAATTTTCAAAGTCGCCCATCATTGGGGGATTTAGAGGGCGAAATAAGCTGAAATGAAGACAGGTAGGACTTGTGTGTACACGGTAGGTATGAAGCAGGAAGAAAATGCGGACAATTTTCAGCAATTGTTAGCACTTTTGTATCAGGATCTACACAGTCAAAGCAGCAGATGTTTTTTCATGTTTTTGGAATGGTGGACGCATTTCTAAACCCAGTAAATTCAGCATTTCCCGGTCTGCATCATAATGAGGACAAGGAGTTGTCAGCGTCAACATTTTGTTGTCATCGCTGGAGAAAATCGAATTAGCCCCCGCCATAAAACATAAAGCTTGTTCAACTTGGGAAAGTTTTGCTCTACCTGCGCTTAAGCGGACATCGGAAGTAGGGATGACAATTCTAGCGGTAGCAATCATCCGCACTACATCCCAAATTTTTACTTCCGGTTGATCTGCCAACGGTGTACCAGGAACTTGTGAGAGAATATTAATCGGTACAGACTCTGGATGGGGCTGTAAATTGGATAGCGTGTACAACATTCCTACACGATCTTCCACTCTTTCACCCAAGCCGAGAATGCCACCAGAACAGACAGTAACATTAGTTTGGCGGACATTTTCAATTGTATTCAAGCGATCACCATAAGTGCGCGTAGTAATCACTGTACTATAATATTCCTGGGAAGTGTCCAAGTTATGATTATAAGCATAAAGTCCCGCATCCTCTAACCGCTTGGCCTGATTCGCATTTAGCATCCCCAAAGTACAGCATACCTCCAAACCAATGGAAGTAACATCCTTTACCATATCCAGCACTTCCTCAAACTGGGAATTATCCCGCACTTCCCGCCACGCAGCACCCATACAGACGCGACTTACACCAGTTTCTTTCGCTTTTTGAGCGATGCTAATCACCGTTTCTTTTTCTAACAGTGCTTCCGGCTTTACCTCTGTTTTATAGCGGGAAGATTGAGCGCAGTAACCACAATCTTCGGGGCAACCACCTGTTTTAATAGAGATAAGCTTACAAACTTGTATTTGTTTTGGGTCATGAAATTGGCGATGCACACTAGCAGCTTGATAAATAAGCTCTAGAAATGGTGTATTATATATTGCCAAAATCTCATGTTGCTGCCAATCGTAGCGTATTCCCACCTTCACTATCCTTTTGTAGATTGTTACTTAAATACACAGAATTAATAATTCTAGTGTATGAAATCAGAACTGCCACTAATCACATAACCAATCGTCTGTTATTAAGAGTCAGGATTACCGAAGATATACCACAAATTATCCAATATTTTACTATTAATAAAGCCTATCTTACACCATTTTCACCCACTTGGGTTGATGGTTTTTTCACAGGAGAATATTGGCAATATCAAATCGAACAAATATCATCTCGAATTAATTCACGGCAGCGCCTTAAGATTATTTATATAATACCAAATCAACCGCACGAAAACTATTGGCGTTGTCAATTTTAGTAGTTTTGTGCGGGGAGCAGCTAATTTTTGTAATGTTGGATATAGTCTAGCAGAAACAGCACAAAGTCATGGCTACATGACAGAACCATTAAAAGCCAGCACAGAATATATCTTTCAATAATTAAATTTCCATCGCATCATGGCAAATTATATGCCACACAATCGCCGTAGTGGTAACATGCTAAAAAAAAATAGGTTTTGTAATTGAAGGATATGCTAGAGACTATATATTAATTAATAATAAATGGGAAGATCATATTCTCACCAGTTTGACTAATTATAACTGGAAACCATAATTAGAGAAATTGTAAGAATTCAGGAGTCAGAAATCAGGAGTCAGAATGTTTGAGAAATTGGTTAATTATCAAATAGGTATTTTTGGCGTTAGCCTGAAAAAACTGACTGCTGTTCGCGTAGCGTGCCGTTAGGCATTAGCTGAATGCTTACGAGAAATTCAGGAGTATGGCTATAGCTTCCCCTAGGTTACGCTATCAGGAGTCAGGAGTATACTTAACAACAAGATCGCCGACTCCTTAAAGAATTGGGGGTCTGAATCCTGATAATTACGAATTACGAATTACTAGTCCCTAATCATATCAGATGTAAGATAAAGATAAGAACAATTAAGAATGGCTGATAATGACACTGGCTGAAACTCGAAATTACAAAGATTCTAGTAATCCTTTACTATCTCTCAACTACGAAAGCGCCTTAGAATCTCTAGGTAATGATTACTACGATGAAGTTGCTGCAGAGGAATTTCCTCAACATATTCTGCGTTGGCGCAATAATGCATTATTACCCCGTTTAGGACTTGATCCACAACTAGTAAAAAATGAAGATTTTATTACCGCTTTTGGTAAATTTCAACAACGAAAACCCTTTTTAGCATTGCGTTATCACGGTTATCAATTTGGTGAATATAACCCACATTTGGGTGATGGTAGAGGGTTTCTCTATGGACAAATACGGGGAAGCGATCACGAATTATACGACTTTAGTACAAAAGGTTCTGGGAGAACACCTTACTCCCGTGCTGGTGACGGTATGCTCACACTCAAAGGTGGAGTTAGGGAAGTTCTTGCAGCCGAAGCACTTAACCGTTTAGGGGTCAGAACCTCCCGCTGTTTGAGCATGATTGAAACCGGACTAGGTTTATGGCGTGGAGATGAACCTTCCCCTACTCGTTCATCAGTAATGATACGGATGAGTAAATCTCATATCCGGTTTGGAACTTTTGAAAGACTGCACTATTTAAAACGTCCTGATTTAACTAAGAAATTGTTAGATCATGTGATTGAGCAATATTACCAAAACCTCATTAATGAACATGATAAATATACCCTCTTTTATACAGAATTAGTGCAGCGAGTAGCAGAGTTAGTAGCACAGTGGATGGCGGCAGGTTTTTGTCATGGAGTCTTGAATACTGATAATATGTCAATTACAGGGGAGAGTTTTGACTATGGACCTTATGCCTTTATTCCTACTTATGATTTATACTTCACCGCTGCATACTTTGATTATTATCGACGCTATTGTTACGGTCAGCAACCGAGTATTTGTCATTTGAATTTAGAAATGCTGCAAGAACCGCTAAAGGCAGTAATTGATATAGGTGATTTACAAAATGGTCTATCTAAATTTGCCGAATATTATCAGGTTGAATATCGAAATCTAATGTTGAAAAAATTAGGGCTTGGCCATTTCCATTTTGTAGAAGCTGATGATTTATTGGAATTGACAATTACCTTATTAAAGGATAGTCAAGTTAGTTACCATCAATTCTTCGCGGATATGACTCGTACTTTTTCAAGTCAATGGCGTGATGAGCCAGCTTTTGTGATGAATGATTCTGAAATTCTTCCAGCTTTAGGAGCATCTGCACTTTTCCATAATTGGTGTGTACTTTATCATAAAATTCTCAATAACTTTGACCCTGAACAGATGGTAATAATTGCAAAAAATTTAACTAAATATAATCCACAAGCTAATTTATTAAGACCTGTAATTGAATCAATTTGGGAACCGATAATAGAAGCAGATAATTGGCAACCTTTCTATGATTTAGTTCAACAGTTTCAGTAACATAACCACCCCACTAATTAATGTACGCCTTTTTAATGTAGTAGTCTGGCAATACTATTCATCCCCTGGGGCTAAAATACCTCTATTATCCCATTTTTTTAGAGGGAATAAGGGATATCTTCAGAAAATGTGTATCTTAACTGAGTAGTATTGCTTAGAGGAAATTCTTTATACTTTTATAGTATCAATAGCCTTTTCTAGCATATCAACTAAAGAGTTTGGAAGCATTTTGATATTGGGAAAAATTGTTTCTAAATTGACAGTGATTTATTTTTAATAAATCTAGTTCTTCTTGGATTAACGTGCCTACATAAACAGACCTTGAGAATCAGTATTAGCGAGAATTACAGCAAATTTTTTATTTTCATAACGGGCTACTAAATCAGTTGAACGTTTAACTACTGATTTAATTTCTGTAGCTAATAGCTGTAAGCATTTCTCTATTTTTAACTGATCATCAGCATGAAGAAAGTTTTTGAAAAAATCCACATTGCATAATATATAGAGAAATGGGTGATTTTTCACGAGAAAGTTTTTGCCATTGCAAATTTAAATATTCATCAAACTTTTTCCGATTGGCCAATCTCGTCAGAGGGTCTAATAGATCACCGTATTGTCAATCCTGATTAGCCGTAACCAAGATTTTGGATTTTGGATTTCGGATTAATTCCACGAATAAATAAATCCAGGGGTTTGTACCATTAAGGAATTATTGTCAGTTCTATAGAGGTTAACAACTTGACACTCATGCGGTTCTTTATTCCCACTTCCCCAGAGTTAAATTAAATTTTCAATTCTTAATTTTTAATTCTCCTCTATCTTCATGACATCAAATTTTTAGATACAATCCTGTTTCTACCTTGCGCTTTGGCAGTATAGAGTGCTTGATCTCCAACTTCAATTAAAGTATTGGGAGCAATTTGCATATTAGGGAAAATAGTTGCAACTCCTATACTCAAAGTAACAAAATTATCAACTTTAGATTGAGCGTGGGGAATCTTGAGATTATATACTTTTTGTCGAATGTCTTCAGCTAAGTAAATAGCTCCTTTATCATTGGTATTGGAAAGAATTACTGCAAATTCTTCTCCACCATAACGAGCTAATAAATCAGATGGCCGCCTAACTGATAATTTAAGTGTTTTAGCAATTTGCTTTAAACAATCATCTCCGGTTAAATGACCATAAGTATCATTATAATTTTTAAAAAAATCTACATCACATAATAATAAAGACAGAGGCAATTTTTCACGAGCGAGTCTTTGCCATTCTAAATTTAAATATTCATCAAATTTTCTACGGTTGGCAACTCCTGTTAATCCATCGAGAAAAACAAAAAGTTGTAATTGCTGATTTGCTGCCAGCAACGCTGCTTCAAATCGTTGACGTTCTTTGATTTCTTGTTGTAAGAGTTTGTTTTGTTGAATAAGTTGCTGATTTTGCTGGTAAATAACAACTTGATTCCTCACTCTTGCTAATACTTCTAATTCTTGAAAAGGTTTTGTAATGTAGTCTCCTCCACCAATTTCAAAGGCTATAATTTTATCAGTAGTCTGATCTAAAGCACTAATAAAAATTATAGGTATATTAGCAGTTTTTTCTTGGGACTTTAATTGTCTACACACTTCATAGCCATTCATATCTGGCATATTAATATCCAGTAAAATCAAATCAGGAGGTTCTATCTTTGCTGCTTGTATGGCAATTTCTCCACTAACTGTTTTTTTTACTTTAAATCCTTTTGATTCTAACATTTTGGATAATAAACGGAGATTGTCTGGATTATCATCAACAATTAAAATTTGTCCGAAATTGTGTTCGTAATCAGATGAGAACATAATTCAATTTAATTTGATTTTAGTCAGGAGCAGTGAGGTTAATAATTGTTTCTATATGGAAGTTATAAACTAAATTTTTTAAAACATCAGCTAGTTGTCTGTGTTCCGCGGGTATTTGTTCAAACAGTTCATAAAGTTGTGCATCGTCAATCACTATTGCTGCTGCATGAACCTGAGCAATCCAAAATGGTGCCATAACCTGTAAATCAGAGTTACTCAATTTTATTAATCTATGATCAGTTTTCAGCTTATTTTGTTTTTGTTGCTGATGAATCTCTGCATAGAGATAGCGTAAATTTAGATACTGAGCCATTTTTTCAAAGAGCATCTTTTCTTCAAAAGGCTTAGAAATAATATCGTCACAACCGACTTGTAAAATAGCTTGTTTATCTTCTTCAAAAGCACTTGCAGTTAGAGCAATCATGATGATATTTTTTCCTTGATTCATGGCTCTAATTTGCTTGGTTGCTTCATACCCGTTCATCACTGGCATTTGTATATCCATCCAAATCAGATGGGGTTCCCACTCTTGGCAAATATCAATTGCTTGTAAACCATTTTCTACTGCACGTACATCTAACCCAACAGATTCTAGTAGTTTAACTAGTAAAAGACGATTTTCTAAAATGTCTTCAACAATTAAGATTCTGTATCTAGGTTGTCCTGGTTCTAGACCAACAACTCTTTTGGTATTTTTAATAGGAGAAATGATATCTCCCTTATTAGCAAGACTGAGTTGAACACGACAAGTAAAGGTTGTACCCTCACCTAAAATACTCTTAACTGTTATGTCACCTCCCATGAGTCTAGCAAATTGACGGCTAATAGCTAATCCCAGTCCAGTCCCTTGCATAAACTGTCTTCCACCTTTGGACTGGAGGAATGCTTCAAAAATTAATTCTTGGTCTTCAAGAGCAATACCAGCACCTGTATCTTCCACTTCTAATTCAATTAGAACTTTGCCATTTGTTACAGCTAAAGGTGCATAATTTGGAGGACAGGATACCCTGATAGCGACATGACCAACAACGGTAAATTTTATAGCATTACCTATTAAATTAATTAGTATTTGTTTGAGTTTACCTTCATCTCCAAAAACATATTTATTCACCTCGACACCAAATTCAGTAATTAAATTTATTCCCTTATCTGCAGCTTTGAGGGCAAACATTTCTTGAATTGAGTAAATGAGACGATACAAGTCAAAATAGGTTTCATTTAGGGTTGGTTTACCAGCTTCAATCTTAGACATTTCCAACACATCATTAATTAATGAGAGCAAATGCTCACCACTGCGACTAATGATGTCTAAATTTTCTTGATCTTCTTGAGATAATGAGCTATTACGGGTTAATATTTGAGTGAAACCCAAGATGGCATTGAGTGGAGTTCGTAATTCATGACTCATCTTGGCCAAGAATTGACTTTTAGCACGGTTGGCAATTTCTGCCTGTTCAGCTGCTTGTTGTAATGCTACTTGGGAAAACTCTAGTGCAGCAAGCATGAGGCTATTTCTCATCTCTTGTGCCACTTCAATTTCAAATATTTGCCAAGGAAGTGATTTGTGTTTAACTGTCTGTTTCCATAGTTCAAATGATTTACGTGGGGTGAGGTAATATTCTTGCTGTGAGTTCACAGATATTGCTTCATGGGGATTACCTGCCCAATTTACAGTTTGAACTTGCTCTGGTCTGAACCAGATAATATGATAAGACTGCTGATGGAGAAATATTGAAATTGCTAAAATACCAGTTGCTATATCTTGAAACTTGCTAGCGTTTGGATATAGTGGTGGGAGCGAATCTGTGTAAAAAATTTCTTGTTGATTTTTTTGATTTAATATCCACTCTACTAGATCCCGCGTATCTTCTGCTGATGGGGTATTACCAATTAATATTAATTGTCCTTGTAATAAAACAGCAGTGCCATTCGCTTTTAATAATTTTAATAAATTTGTTTTATTCCGCTGGAAGACCTTACCGATATGATCTAATTCATTGGTTAAATTGTGATTTAGTTCTTGTTGAATTAATTTGACTTTTTGACGGTAGAAATTTAAGGCTCGTTCGCGATGATTAACTAATTCAATAGATGCGAGTTGACCGATTACTTCACAAATTTTCCGAATTTCATAATCAATATATCTGGGGGAGTAATGGTGACAAGCAATTAAACCCCAAAGCTTATTTTCATGAATGAGTGAAATGCACATTGAAGCAGTCACACCCATATTTTGTAAGTATTCTACATGACAGGATGAGATATTTCTTAAAATTGCACAACTTAAATCAAGGGGTTCATTGCTAAGAGGATGATTGCTGGGAATAATTTTTACAGGTTGATAATTAACATCTGGAATGATTCGCAGCCGATTTTTGTAGTAAAGTTGTCTGGCTTGATTAGGAACGTCAAAAGCAGGATAATGTAATCCTAAATAACTTTCTAAATTACTTTGTTTATCTTCGGCAATAACAACTCCACTGTAGTCTGGGGTAAAGCTGTATATCATTACCCTATCAAACTGAGTTATTTTTCTCACTTCTTGGGCAATTATTTGATGAATATCCGATAAATGGAAGGCGTTACGTATGTTGAAAATTGCTGTTTCTAAAAGATAGGTATATCCTACTAATGCATTTGTTGTGATAGCTGCATGAGGTTCTAATTCTAGGATTAAAACTCCATTAGAACGATGCAGGATTCCTAATAATCTTGAAGACTTTTTTTGGTTGTAAATTGTAATTTCTAATGAATGGATAACTACGGGTTTATCCTCTTGTAACGAATGACTAATTGATTCTATTTGTTCTGAAGATAAGAGGCAGTTTAAGTTTTGCCCCAGTAAAGACTCTGCGGGGATCCCAAAAAAATGATTTGTGTTTTCACTAATTTGTAAGATTGTTAAATCTGGTTCTTGTAAAGCTAGGAGTACACCATGTGCCTGTATATAACCAGGGATGTGAATTGGTTGTTGTTCATATTTACTATAATCGAGACTTTCCGGTATGTTAAAGTATTTATTTTTCATATATAATTTATTTATGTTTTTTATATATTTTCTAGTTGGTGGGTGAAAATAAATGTAATACCCAATATATAGAACTCCTATATATCCCCGGCTTTTTTTAGAATTTGGTGATCTATATTGTGAGCGTTTTACAGCTAATTCGGTTAATATATTTAGCAATATCAAGAGTAATGACTATATATTGCACCAAAAGAGTGGTTAGTATCAACTTTCACGATTAAATCAACTTTGGCAGATTTCAGTAACGGCTTGATCAATAATTCTGGGTGTAATGAGCGCCAAAAGTAATTGACAAATTTTTCTATTTCTGCATCGTTCATACCTGATTTGCCAGTAGTAATCATTTTCTTTTCTGCTTGTTTACGCCATTGTAAAGAACAATGATAATCGTTGGGCTCAAGTGCTATTAAGCTATCTAAGCGTGACCATAATGGTAAATAAGCTTGGAGTTGATGATTCATGTCACGAGCAAAGGCGCGGTCTTCATCTGTGACGATGGGTGGCGGTGCAGTATCAAAAGTTTGGGGCTCAATGGGTTGCACACCGACAAACCAGCCTTCAAACAGGACTATATCAACGTGGGTAAAAATTTCTGGGGTGGTGCGATCGCCTGCACCGGAGTAAGCTGATTTATCAAAGCGGGGAACGCTTACAGGACTCTTGCCTTCATGAATCTGATCGAGTAAAATTAAACCTAAGTCGATATCGTGGGTTCCTGGTGGGCCGCGCCAAATTAAACGGGGATCTTGCTGAGTTAAAGCCAAGCGATCGCTATAAGTTTTGTACAAGTCATCCAAAGATAAACACAAAGTACAGTATCCCAACTGCTGGATAATCAAACTCAGAATCTGGCACATTGTGGTTTTACCAGTACCTTGTCCACCTAAAATCCCCTGGATAAAAGGTCTACCCAAATTTTGACGACTTGAAACAATTTTGATCGCCAGCGGTAGCCATAAATCCCACAAAACCTGTAACATGGCTTGAGACAGCATTTCCAGGTTAGTTTGGCAAAATTGGCTAAAAGTGGGTAAAACAGATTTAAGTAGCTGTGATCGCTCTAAAATAACTTGAGCTACATTCTCCGGGGTAATGCCAAAAATCTTTGCCCTCACAGAATCCGTCAATGCTTCTTCCTGTGCAGAAACTTGCCAATAGGCATCCGTAATACCTTTAGTAAAAAATTTATTTAGCCACTCATCTGTCATAATCAGCACCCCCAAACAAATCAAGAACCTAACTTGAAAGCTTCTAAAAATAGACTGTAGATAAAACCAATCTTGAGTAAATTGAGTGATTCTACCCAAATTGCTTGTCTAGCAAAAAAGTTGCGACTATAAAATATTCTGCTGGTAATCTCCGTCAGTAAGACTAAAAAAGCAGCTACAACAATATCCAACTCTGCCTTTTGTCCAGCAGTAGTAGACACTGCCGAACCCATAAAAAAACCAAACAACCAAGAAATTAACAGCAGCGAAAATCGCCGCCAAGGATTAACAAACCATTGCCCCAAACTCCTAGCAATAGTATCTAATAGGTTATTAAGACGAGTATTTTGCATGAAGGTGACTGGAGACTGGAGACTGGAGACTGGGGACTGGAGAGAAATTTCTTCTCTTGCCTTCTTCCTTGTATCTATATCCCTTAAAACTGACAACTAAGAAAAATCTTATCTCTAAAAAGTATGATTATGAAATCTTCCATGTATCGCAACTTGGCAGTTATAACTTGTGCATTGGGACTACTAGGACTGATAGCCGGATGCTTAGGACTGAGTGTATCCTTTGAGCCAGACCAGCCAGACCTTTTATCAACACTTACTGATCAAACTCCTGCATTAGAAGAAAAGATAGCCCCACCAACTGGTTCACAAAAAGTCATATCTGCTAGTGCAGATAATGTCACAAGTGCAACACATAAACAATTAGAAAAACCCACTTCAGAAAACCCAGCTAATAAAAGCAAAGGCTTAGGCAGTTTGCGAATGAGTAATCAAACAAATCAACCTGTACGTCTAGCCCTATTAGCCCGACATTCATCCGTAAAAAACTCCGTAGCCAGCAAAACTAAATATAATTTTCCAGCCCATTGGGATTTTGCTCCCCAAGAAGGTAGTCAAAAAGGTTTAATTTTATCCCTCCCAGAGGGTAATTTAAAACTAGAAAAAGGAGATATTTTAGTAGCCTTTGCCCAAGATGGCACCCGACGCTATTGGGGACCCTATATTGTTGGAGAAACCTCCTCACCAGAATGGAATTCCCAAACCAAAGAATGGCAATTGCTACTAACTCCTTAAAAGGTGTAGGGTTAAAGGTGCTGGGAAAAATTAAATTGATCAAACCTATGGCAGATTCAAACGTTGAACTGTCCGGTCGAGAAATTTATCGAACAATTGGTAACAATATTCAAAAAGTGATGAAAGAGCAATCAGCAGCAATTAGAAAATTGTTAGCTGCCTTTGCTAGTGGTGGACAGATCTTGTGAGAAGATTCTCCTGGAACTGGTGAAACCACTTTAGCTAAAGCCTTAGCATTTTCTGTTGATGTCAGCTTGAAACGAATTTAATTTACACCTCACTTATTACCATCAGATATCTTAGGTGTTTCTATTTTAAACCCCAACGCACAAACCTTTAATTTCCATTAAGGTGCGATTTTTGATCACATAGTTTTAGCTGATGAAATCAACCGTGCTTCACCCCGCACCCAATCAGCACTATTAGAAGCAACGGCAGAATTTCAAGTTACTGTGGATGGAAACTTGCGAAAACTAAAATATCCATTTTTTGTAATTGCCACACAAAACCCAGTTGAACCTCGTGGAACTTACCCCCTCCCAGAAGCCCAAATGGATCGGTTTGCACTGCAATTTAGCTTAGCATATATCTCAGCAGCAGAATAAGTTAACCTGTTATCAGATCAAATTCAACAACATTCCATAGATACAATTCAACCATAGTTAATGATATCGCTTACAAAGTTAAACCTATCATCATTGATTGAACTTCATTATCGCTATCGTTTTGATCCCCAAGGTCTTCAAGATGCGGAAAGAGATGGTTAAATAAATATCGCTCCTCAGATCGCCGACTTCTGTCAGAATAAAATCTGACCAAAGAACGACTTTTGAATTATTGTGTTTAAGGGAAAGACACCATTTACCGTGTCTGTAAGTATGGATTTATGAGGCTAAAATTGAGCAATCGCTCCTCTGTTGACCAATGGATTAATAAGATAGAACAGCGTCCAGCCCTTGCTGTGACTATTTCAATAGTGTGGTTGCTGTTGATTAATTACATCGCCTTTGTCTGGAATTTGGGCAATATTGGCTTAATTGACGAAACTGAGCCGCTGTTTGCAGAAGCTTCCCGGCAAATGCTAGTTACAGGTGATTGGATTACACCCTTTTTTAATGGTGAAACTCGTTTTGACAAACCAGCGTTAATTTACTGGTGTCAAGCCATCGCCTACTCTATTATGGGGGTGAATGAATGGGCAGCACGCATACCCTCGGCATTAGCAGCAACGGGTGTGACAGCTTTGGCATTCTACGGTATACACTGGCATTTTGCCAAAAAAGATCAATTAGAGCAAGTTGCAAATCCTAATCGTCGTTACTTAACAGCAGCTATTGCATCAGCTTTAATGGCACTCAATCCCGAAATGATTGTTTGGGGGAGAGTTGGTGTTTCCGATATGTTACTCACCGGTTGTATAGCCTCAGCTTTGCTTTGCTTCTTTTTGGGATACGCTCAAAATTCTTCCCCTTCTCCCTTCCCCAATAAATGGTATCTGGCTTGTTATGTATTGATGACCGGAGCAATTTTAACCAAAGGACCAGTCGGAATAGTTTTACCAGGATTAATTATGATTGCCTTTGCCCTATACTTAGGCAAATTCTGCGAACTGTGGCGAGAAATGCGCCCGATTTTGGGCATGGGAATAGTCTTCGCTTTATCTGCTCCCTGGTACATCTTGGTGACTTGGCGCAACGGCTGGAATTTTATTAATACCTTTTTTGTTTATCACAACATAGAACGCTTTACAGAGGTTGTGAATGGTCACTCAGCCCCTTGGTATTTTTATTTTTTGGTAGTATTGTTGGGTTTTGCACCATATTCAGTTTTTATACCTATGTCCATAGCAAGGTTAAAATTTTGGCAGCGCTCGCACTGGAAAAATCAGGAACGTTCTCAACAATTGGGTTTATTTGCCTGTTTCTGGTTTTTGGGTGTATTTTGCTTTTTCACCATCTCCGTCACCAAACTCCCCAGTTACGTATTACCTTTAATGCCAGCAGCAGCCATTCTTGTAGCCTTATCTTGGAGTAACCTGTACCCAAACACACAAACTGCTCAAGCTTTCCACATCAGTAGTTGGGTGAATGTGGCTTTTCTCTCAACACTTGGAGTGGCATTATTCAACATATCCCACATTATCGGCACAGACCCCGCTGCACCTGAATTGTACGAACAAATACAAAATTCAGGAATGGCTAATGTGGGTGGTATAATTTGGCTGACTGGTGCTGTAATTATCGCTATTTTGATCCTCTCTTACCGTTGGCGTGCCATCATTACTATTAATTTGGTGGGTTTCGTAGCATTTTTATCATTGGTTTTAATGCCTGCTTTATTCTTGATGGATCAACAGCGTCAGGAACCTTTAAGACAATTATCTGCGCTCGCAGTCAAAGAAAAACAACCCAATGAAGAATTAGTCATGGTCGGTTTCAAAAAACCCACGGTCACTTTCTACACTCAAAACAAAGTTAATTACCTGGAATTTTCCCAACAAGCTTTAGACCATATTTACAATCAAGCAGCCAACAAAACACATCCAGCATCACTGCTACTTCTGACCGAGCAGAAAAAGTTAATTGATATGAACTTACCACCAGATATTTACAAAAATATCGCCACCAAAGGAGCTTATAATCTCATTCGCATTCCCTTGCAGAGAATTAAACAAAATAAAAAGGAAAAGACAGACATTTCGTAATTCGTAATTTACTCCCCTACCCAATGCCCAATCAACAATTTTTACTATTTAGCAAAGCCTGATTAATTTGTTTTAATAAATCTTCCATGGAGATAGAGCGAGGTAATATCTGGGTAGCAATATTACCAGCAATATCTGCTAAACCACCAACCACATTATTATTTTTTAATAGCTGATATCCTTCCTTGTTTGGTTGTGAAACTTCTGCATTTGTCACCTGATTCAATCTTTGAGCAATCACCAAAATAGGTGGTAAGTTCAACTGTAAATCTGGCAGAGCTTTTAATGCTTTCTGCACTTCTTTATGAATAGCAGATTCACCCAAACAAATTAGGATTAAATCAACACTTTGATGGCGAATTTGTTGCAGCATCTCTGCCCAGCAGTTTCCCATAGCCGCTTTAAAGCCAGCAGTTTGTAAGTACTGAATTAAAGCTTGAAACCATTCTGATCCCCGTTCTGTATTTGCAGAACATTCACCCTGTCCAAACTCACTTTTGAGAGCAGATTTCTTTTCTAGTTGTTCACCCTTAACCTGCTTGGATTTTACCTGTGGCAAATCACGTAACATGGTCACATCTACTACTAGAATATTGGGAGGGCAGCAAATACCAGAAGCAATTTGCAGTACTGACAATAAAGCATCTGGTTTTCCTTTGGAATTAGCATTTTCTTTGCCCAAAGGAGTTAAGTAAGGAAACACAGATAATTCTGGTATTTGGGAAGCACTTAAAGTAGTAGCAACATCGCAAGTCACCAAAGGTATAGCCGCTAAACGTGGATACTTAGTCAACTTTTGGAGATAATTTTGGGCTGTAGAAGCTTCCACATCTAATAAAATGACATCAAACTGCCAAACCCTTGCTAAAAGTTCTGCTTGATCTAAATCATCTACTTCAATGACTCGATGTTCTCGCAAAGAAGGTTGGGGATTAACAAATTCTAATTCGGAATTCACCAACCTCAGAATCCGCAAAGGCGTTTTTATTGGGGTGTTGTTGTTATTTTCTAAACCTATTTGTTCACCTTCTGGTGTATTACACAATCTTTCCAAAATCGGTACTAAAGCCTGATGTTCAACTGGTAAACTCAAGAAACTATCAGCACGGTGAGCATAAGCGTGTTCTTTTTCTGCTCCCGTTGCTGTGACAATCACAGGAATATGGCGAGTTGCACTATCCGATTTTAGTAAAGTCAGCACATCCCAACCCGAAAGTAGGGGTAGTAAGGGGTTCAAAAATATAGTTTTTGGTTGCAAACGACGGGCTTTTTCCAGTGCTTCTGTTCCCGATCGCGCAATCACCACGCGATAGCCTAAACTTTTAAGATGTTGGGTTAAGTCTTCAATATATCGAGCTACTGCTTCAACCACTAACACTAATCGTTGAGAAGAAATGGGTTGATGTGATTCCGAATTTCCCCCTTCTGATTCCCCAAAGGTGGTTCTGGGAGGAGTGGGTGGTAATAGCAGAGTAAACTGGCTACCTTTACCTTCCTGAGACAAAAAGCTGACATCTCCCCCATGTAGACGAGCCAAAGCCCTTGTTAATACTAGTCCTAAACCAGTGCCTTCAAACTGTCGAGTCAGGGGATTTTCCAATTGTTGGAATTTTTGAAAGATTAAATGTTGTTGATGTTCAGGAATACCAATACCTGTATCCCAAACTGTAAAAGCAATCCAACCTTCCCAACGATTCACCCGCAACCCAATTTCTCCAGAGGTTTCGGTGAACTTAAAGGCATTAGAAAGCAAGTGTACCAACATTTGACGCAGTCGTAACTCATCTGCAACTATCTGCTCTAAGCCCGGTTCAATACTTAAGCTGAATTGATGATCCTGTGAATGGTTGCTTTCAGATGGAGAGGAATGAATAAATTTGCTAGGTTGATTGTGGAGTGTTTTAACTTCTGATAAAGCGTGATCGCACACTTCCCGAATTTGCACTGGGGAGGGAGTAAGTTCCATCTGTCCAGTTTCCATCCGAGTCAAATCCAAAATATCATTAATCACACTCATCAAATGGCGGCCACTTTGATGAATTAAACTCGCATAACGGGCTTGTCGCTCGTTTAATTCTCCTAATTGTTGATCTACCAACAAACGTGACAAACCCAAAACTGCTGTCAGCGGTGTTTTCAGTTCATGACTAATACAAGCTAAAAACTCATCTTTTAACCGATTCAGTTGAATCAGATCGGCATTTTTTGCTGCTAATTCTTTGAAAAGTTGTTGCTGTTCAGTCACATCAGTGGCTAAAACCAACCAGAGATCCTCAGTTAAGAGTTCTGAATTTTCAGTGGTGAGCGTAAATTCTGAATCACCACTCAAAACTTTTAATTCATGACTATCTAAAGGAATTTTAGCAAACTGCCAAATTCGCTCCTGACCATTCTGCACTTCCACAACACAAGTACAAGTACCCTGTTGAGCATCTAAATAGCAGTGACTACCAGAAGTAGTATTTGCAGGTACTTGTAGCTCGTCGATAATTGGTAAAACCGATGGTGAGTGAAGAGCTTCATTTCTTCTAGAAAAGTGATGATTACTATCAGCAGGCCATTTCATCTCCGTGGCTCTTTCTTCGGTTTCGCTGACTCTGTTATGGGGATGAATCTTCACCGCTTGTTGATTAGTGTATTCTAGGTCTTGAGGGCGGACAGGAGCAAGAATAGTTTCTACTTGTTGTCTAATTCCTTCTGGATCTTTCAGGACTCCTAATTGTTGCCACCAAGCAGGATTTTGCGTTAAAACCTCACCATTACCAGTTTGTAACATCAAAGGCCAAGGTAGTCTTTCCAGCAACTTAACCAAAGGCTTGTGCTTGAATGGTTGATGCTCATTTTGGTCGTATGAGCGAGTTTTCTCCACACCCTGATTTTCTGTTCCCATGCCTGGGAGGCCCAGACCTATTGTTGATCTCTTCCTAGTCAAAAAACTTAGTAAGCGTGAGTTATCCACCAGACCCACAAATTTACCATCTGAATCAGTCAACGCCCAATCTAAAATTTTATTTTTTTGGTTTTGTTGATAACGCAAAAACAAATTAAATTTGTCCAGATGCTCAGAAGCTGATATTGTCTGTATTGGTGAAATCAGACTGGGACTTAAATTACAGATTAACTGGTGTAGATTTAAAAACGTTTCGCCACTAGCTGCTGCTAATAACTTCGGGATTAAACGGGCAGAGTACAACAATCCTATAGGGTATTGTTGTTGATTCACCACTACCAAGCGATCGCACTGCTCTTTCTCCAAAATCTCCAGTACCACTCCCAAAGTACTTGTTTCCGGGCAGCTGGGTACGGTTGATAGAAAGTCATAAAGCGGGTAATGTAACATTAACATAAGACTTAAGGGGTCATTCTTCCTCTGTCCGCCTTTGGCATCCATTATCTGCCAAAGTGCTGACGGTTTTCATGCATGAAAAAATATCCTCCAAGAAAATTCATACAAGCGTTCTTGGTGGCAATTTAAATTTTATAGAAGCAATTAAATCGACTCTCCTTCACAATTGCTTGCCTCCCACAATTTCCAGAGCAGCTGTGGTTCCGGTTGCCACTCTCGCCAACAACGCGCTATCCTTACCCGTATCTTGTTGGTATTGAAACTCCTTATCTATAGTTACAGCTAAAACAATTATCGCTCCAAAGATTCGCTTTAGAACCTTGAGGAATTATAATGATTTAGAATGAGATAATACTTTAACTGCGTTTATGTATCTTATCAAGGAGTGAAATGGATAAATCTATCTATATTCAGATAGATATACATAACCCAGCTCATAAAATTTGGTTACTATATCCTCCTCTATTGAACTCTTGAACAACTGGATATTAAGTTATATTACAAATCTGCAAAAATAGGTATTTATTATAAAATACATAATTCCTCAACAATTGGCCGACATAAAGCGTTCTTTACTCAAAGTTTACCGAAAAGGTTTTACCTCGCTCAAATTTAATTCAGCCTTAATATCATAATTGAGGCGCTCATCTAAGATTTATAAAAAATAAATGATACTACCCATATTATTGATTTGGCTACTAGGTGTTAAAAAATCTTTATATAACATTGCTATTCCCAATCAGCAGGAAGGTTTCATAGAGGCGTTAAATAATGTCATAGATGACATTGTGAACCTATTTTTTGGTTCACCATTGACTCCTACTAGTGGTGCAAAAATCCACCAACTACATAACACGAGACAGTTAAATACCAATCAAACAGGAGATAACAATACTCAATATACCTACGTCTTAGCCTGTAATTACCAAAAAAACCAGCAATGGTTTCAGAAAATGAGTGCAGATGAAAGGCAGGAACTATTAGCACAACTTAAATCAGATTACCGACACATTTTGATAGATTACTTCACAACAGACAAAACATTGAAAATAGCGATTGATAAGTTCATCAAAGCCTTATTTTATGCTAATATTCCTGTGCCACAAATTATAGAAATCCACATGGAACTGATTGACGAATTTTCCAAACAACTAAAACTAGAAGGGAGGAGCGATGAAACATTATTAGATTACAGGCTGACATTGATAGATATTTTGGCACATCTGTGTGAAGTCTATAGAGTTTCCAGTTCTAAAATAAGTTGAACTTGTTTAATTGGTATGATTTTCTCTACACCCTACACCCCACACTCTGTTTTCGCCCAGTAGGTATTTAGCACTGCGTTTTAACCGGACAGCAGCAAAAACCCCTTGTACATAGCAAAAGTAACTAAATGCACCTCATGTACTTATAATACTCTGTATATTGTATTCCTATACTCAGAGTCTATCTAGTAGAGTACGGCGTAAATAAACCAACTATTCCAAATCTCTGAAAAGCTCAGGCCGTATACATTTTGAATTTTGTTAGCGCAGCCTGCTGGAAGCACTATTTTGTTAGCGTAGCCCTTCTGAAAGAAGCATTTTAAATTCACGGCGGTACTAGTAAATTTATGAATAAAGCCAGAAAAACCTATGTTCTCAAGCTTTATGTAGCAGGGAACACACCCAACTCTGTGCGAGCATTAAGCACACTTAAAAACATCCTAGAACAGGAGTTTCAAGGAGTATATGCCCTAAAAGTAATCGACGTTCTCAAAAATCCACAATTAGCGGAAGAAGACAAAATACTAGCCACACCGACATTATCCAAGATTTTGCCACCCCCAGTTCGCAAAATCATCGGCGATCTTTCAGATAGAGAAAGAGTTTTGATAGGATTAGACTTACTTTATGAAGAATTGAGTGAAGAAGACTGGGAATAGTTAAGATATTAATTCATAAAATTCCTAAAAACTGAGTACCCAAGTAATTTAAAAAGCCGGGTTAAATACCCATATTTGATCAGCAATGAGTGACAAAGCGCAACAAGAGCAACAAAATCCACCAATTGGGGGTGTAGAGAAAATCCGCACAATGATCGAGGGCTTTGACGATATTAGTCATGGCGGTTTACCAGTCGGGAGAACAACCTTAGTCAGCGGTACTTCTGGTACAGGTAAAACCTTATTATCCCTACAATTTTTGTATAATGGCATCACTTACTTTGATGAACCAGGAGTATTTGTTACCTTTGAAGAATCACCAAGCGACATTATTAAAAATGCCCATATTTTTGGGTGGAATTTGCAAAAACTGATTGAAGAAGGAAAGTTATTTATTCTCGATGCATCTCCCGATCCTGAAGGTCAAGATATTGTCGGCAACTTTGACCTATCAGCCTTAATTGAACGCTTACAGTATGCCATTCGCAAATACAAAGCTCATCGGGTTTCCATTGATTCAATCACAGCAGTATTCCAACAATATGAAGCAGTGGGAGTAGTGCGACGAGAAATATTTCGCCTAGTAGCACGTCTCAAACAATTATATGTCACTACTATCATTACCACAGAACGTGGAGAAGAATATGGACCTGTAGCTTCTTTTGGAGTAGAAGAATTTGTTTCCGACAATGTAGTCATTGTTCGCAACGTTTTAGAAGGAGAACGCCGACGACGGACAATTGAAATTCTCAAATTACGTGGAACAACTCACATGAAAGGTGAATATCCATTCACCATTACTAATGCAGGAGTTAACATTTTCCCATTAGGAGCAATGCGGCTAACACAAAGGTCTTCAAATGTCCGCGTATCTTCGGGAGTCAAAACTCTAGATGAAATGTGTGGTGGTGGTTTCTTTAAAGATTCGATTATTTTAGCCACAGGAGCCACAGGTACTGGTAAGACTCTGTTAGTCAGTAAATTTATTCAAGACGGCTGTGTGAGCGGTGAGAGAGCAATTTTATTTGCTTATGAAGAATCCCGCGCTCAACTGTCTCGAAATGCCTATTCTTGGGGAATTGATTTTGAAGAATTAGAACACCAAGGCTTATTAAAAATAATTTGTACCTATCCCGAATCAACTGGGTTAGAAGACCACTTGCAAATTATTAAATCAGAAATTGCTGATTTTAAGCCAGCTAGAATTGCCATTGATTCCCTCTCAGCCCTGGCTAGAGGCGTAAGCAATAATGCTTTTCGTCAGTTTGTAATTGGTGTTACAGGCTATGCCAAACAAGAAGAGATAACAGGGTTCTTTACGAACACAAGCGACCAATTTATGGGGTCACATTCAATCACTGATTCTCATATTTCCACGATTACTGATACAATTCTCATGTTGCAGTATGTGGAAATACATGGTGAAATGTCACGGGCAATCAACGTATTCAAGATGAGGGGTTCGTGGCACGATAAGGGGATTAGGGAGTACAATATTACGGCTGATGGGCCGAATATCAAAGATTCATTCCGTAATTATGAACGAATTGTTAGTGGAGCGCCTACCCGCGTTATCATGGACGAAAAGGCGGAACTTTCTCGGATTGTCAAACGTTTTGAAGAGAAGTAGATTTCTGATTTTTAAATTCGGTATAGTAGTATATTATTTGCTTCATTTAGTATCGTGCTATATTCTATGTGAAGACAAGTTTTCTGCCGCTACATAGATTGATTTTCGTGTGAGGGGATGCGGTGAAAGGACAGCACTTATTTCATAGTTTCTTGCCTGGTGTAACAGCAGCAGTATTAACGACTCAATCGGCTTGGGCTAATACCCATAAAGTTGGTGAGGTCAAAGTGGTGTCTTCTCCTAGTCTCTTGACTGCAACCAATGGGAAACCCTCAGTTGTGGACGACATCAACAGACAGCAGCGCAATACCGCAGTTGATAATTCTCCAGCTTTAGTAGCTACTCTGGATTTTAGTAACCTGAGTGTGACGTCTGTGGCTAGTCACGATGTTAGAGAAGCCTCTTTGGTTCATAATGGCAGCGTGACAAAAGAAAACAGCCCGAAAACACTTTTGCCAAATGCAGTGACTAGTGCAAAATTAGCACAGTTACGGGAAGCGGAAAAATGTTTACAGGCAAAGCAAAAAAGCCAAGCTGCTATGCTTCTGGCTTTAAAGGCTTGTGCACAAAAAAATGGGGCGACCAAGAAGGTAGCTCAAGTTACTAATCCTGGTGATTCACAAACGCCTAATACTTCAAAGCCGTCTGTTCCAAACGTAGAAACTGCCACACCTGCACCGACAGACTATAAAGGGTCACCTCTGGAAAACCTGAATTCTAATCCTAATCCTCTGCTATTTCCCACAAAACCAGAGGAAGTCAGGCTTCAGAAAAATCAGCCCATTACTTTGGCCGAGGCGCTGGAACTGGCAAAGCAGAATAACAACGAATTACAAGTGTCGATATTGCAGTTAGAGCGCAGTAAATCTTCTCTCCGAGAAGCCCAGGCTGCCTTGTTGCCTACTTTGGGGGTGAATGGTAATGTCACTAATAGCCGTAGTTCTAGCAACACACTGCAAGCTAAACAGCAAGAGAGGTTAAATCCTCTGTCACCTGATGCTGAATCGAATACTAGCTTTGGTAGTCAAGCAGAACTTACGTATAATCTTTATACGTCTGGGAGACGAAATGCAGCAATTACAGAGGCTGAGGAACAGGTACGATTTCAGGAATTAGATGTAGAAAGACAATCTGAAGAAATTCGCCTGAATGTTGCCACAGATTACTATAATTTGCAACAGGCAGATGAAAATGTACGTATTTCTCAGTCGGCGGTACAGAATTCTGAGGCTAGTTTGCGAGATGCACAGGCTTTGGAAAGGGCTGGAGTGGGTACAAGATTTGATATGTTGCGATCGCAGGTGAATTTAGCCAATGCCGAACAAGAGTTAACTGATGCTCGTTCTCAGCAAGCCATCGCTCAGCGGCGGTTAGCTACTCGCCTAAATCTGCCACAGTCGATAAATATCACTGCTGCTGACCCTGTGCAGTTAGCTGGTCTTTGGGAACGTGGTTTAGAAGATAGCATTGTCTTAGCTTATCAAAACCGCCCCGAACTACAACAGCAGTTGGCACAGCGGAATATTAGCGAACAACAAAGAAGACAAGCTCTAGCATCTTTAGGACCGCAAATTAGTTTAGTTGCCAGCTATGACCTGCTAGATGTGTTTAATGATAGTATCAACGTTAGCGATGGTTATTCTGTGGGAGTGCGAGCCACCCTGAATTTATATGATGGTGGTGCAGCAAAAGCAAGAGCAGCCCAGGCTAAAACTAATATTGCGATCGCTGAAACTAATTTTGCAGAACAACGTAACCAAATCCGTTTTCAAGTAGAACAGGCTTATTCTACCCAGATCGCTAACTTGGAAAACGTCCAAACTTCCAACGCGGCTCTAGAGCAAGCCAAAGAGTCCCTACGGTTAGCTCGTTTGCGATTCCAAGCTGGTGTAGGTACTCAAACAGATGTGATTAACGCGGAAAATGAACTTACCAGATCCGAAGGTAATCGCGTTCGCGCCATCTTGAACTACAACCGTGCTTTAACCGAGTTACAACGCTATGTAACATCTAGGGCTTTTAAGAAGTAAATCAACTTTCTAAAAGAGCCAAAAGCCTCATTTAGCAGTGTAATTACTAGCAAATGAGGCTTTTATCAGTTATCAGTTAAATAACTAAATTTTCAATGCCCAATGACTAAAATCACATCCAAAGAAATTGCCCAGTTTCGCTCTCAACTAGCAGATGATCTTCAAGCAATGGAAGCATTAGACTTGATTGAGGATTGTGATGGAGACTTAGAAGATGCAGCTATGACCCTTGCTATCAAAGCTGGACAAGAACCAGGACGAACAAATTCTGAGTGGTTAGACGCTTTAGCAAAAAAATGGCGTGCAGTCCTGTGTGAACAAGAATATCGGGAAGATTTGCTCAATGACTCAGTTGCTGGCATGATGTCACACCTGAAAAGTGTCCCAGAGTTTCCCAATATTTTGGTAACCCCAGTTTTAATATATGTCCTCAAGCAAGGCGTGAATAATTTTTGTGAGGCTTTGGATTCTTTAAAATAATATTTAGTGCTGACTGTGGGGTGGAGCTAGTAGCACAAGGCGAAAGTCAAAAGTCAAAAGTCAAAAGTCAGAAATATTATGGAGTAGGCTTTTTCTCTATTTTAAATGGTTGCTCTATTGATGTGATCCCGTAGTATACTACTGCTGATACCCTGTTAATTAAGGACAATTTTTTCCAGATAACAATTTTTAGATCAATGAATTACCTTGTTGCCGTATTATCCGATCGCATGCAAGCTGAAGCTGCTTACTTAGACCTAGAAAAAGTAGGTATAAATAGCTCTATCCTGGGTAGAGGATACAAAACCGCTGATGAGTTTGGTTTGATTGATCCCAAGGAAGAAGCTAAAAAACAAGCACGACTGATGGCATTCTGGCTGCTACCATTTGGCTTTTTTGCTGGTTTTACCTTCAGTTTCATCACTGGCTTAGATACCTTTGCTTGGGCTGGAGAAATTGGCAATCATGTAATTGGCGGGCTACTTGGTGCTGGTAGCGGCGCTATGGGTAGCGTATTTGTTGGTGGTGGTGTAGGTTTAGTTTCAGGTGGTGGAGATGCTTTACCCTACCGCAATCGCTTGGATGCTGGAAAATACATAATTGTCGTTCAGGGTTCAGAAACTCTGACTCGCCAAGCTACTCGCATATTACGCCAGTTTGACCCAGAAAATATCCAAGGTTATGCAGAAATAAACTAATTCGTAATTCGTAATTCGTAATTATTCAATTACTAGCAAGTCCCCATGTTACCCAGAAAAGAACTTTTAAGAGGTGTTGAAAATCGTGATAGTATAGCTCGGGTGATTGACCAGGCAGAGCAAGCTATAAAGACCTGGGAAGCGGTTTTAAGTGATTTTTTGTCTCCGCCAGAGTTAGCAGAAATTCAACGGGTGTTTAGTCGATTAACAGATGTGCATTTGGTAGCTTGGGGTGGATATCCTCAAGCTGAACGTCAAAGAGTGACGATCGCACGTTCTGAATTACCCTTAGATCAATCTCAAGTTGCAATCACCGCTTTAGAAATTGTCGGTAACTTTCTGTTTGATACTGCAACTCACCGCGATTTTTTAGGGGCGATCTTGGGGACGGGAATTGTTCGAGAAAAGACTGGAGATATTATGGTTTTGGGAGAAAGGGGAGCGCAAGTAATTGTAGTCCCGGAACTAACAGAATTTTTGGAGATGAGTTTGAAACAGGTGCGTTCTGTTCCAGTAAAAACTCAACCCATTGATATCAATGAGTTAAAAATCCGCGAACCGAAAAAGAAAGAATTGACGACTGTAGAAGCTTCTTTAAGATTAGATGCGATCGCATCAGCCGGTTTTGGGATGTCTCGTAGCAAAATGGTTGATTTAATCGACTCCGGTGATGTGCGTGTGAATTGGAAAGAAATCACTCAAGCTAGTTCCCAACTGAAAACCGGAGATTTAATTGCCATTCCCGGTAAAGGACGTTTAGAAGTTGGTGAAATTGCCGTTACTAAAAAAGACCGTTACCGCATGCAATTAACTAGATATATGTAGGTGACTGGGGACTGGGGACTGGGTAGTAATTGATAATGTAAGGATTGAGGTGGTGGGGTGTTGACAAGTGTGATATTAGGAGAGGCAGAATATAGCAGTTATGGAAAAGAGGCTGCCACCAAAACTAGACAGAAAGATATTGAAGCAGTTGGGAACACAGCAACTGGTAGAAATCATTATTGACTAGGCGAAAAGTATAGAGAAGCTAACAAATAGAGTAGTAGAACTGGAAAAAGAAATAGAGAAACTCAAAGTCAGTA
>ERZ1034427.43-NODE-43-length-27065-cov-32.249463_pt1 | contig 27065 bp, 23 predicted proteins | sample MGYA00520607_ERZ1034427 | MGnify/ENA primary metagenome ERZ1034427 (study PRJEB33736, sample SAMEA104288489) | Azolla caroliniana | place: Brazil | collected 1987 | study: EMG produced TPA metagenomics assembly of the PRJEB19522 data set (Is there foul play in the... | reverse complement strand
CCTACAGCTTGTCAAAAGTATTATTTATTTTCTTAGTTTTCAAATCTCTAGTTCACTATTGCATAGTCTTGTATTTTCATAAGTGATTGAGAAATTCAAATTTAAAGATTGTTGTCTAACTACCTTTTTTTACACAATAAGAAAGCTGGAACTTTGACGTGCATAATTTATTTATATTTTCATGGCTACTGGATTTTTAAAAACTATAGTTCTGAAGTGCCTGTAAATGTAGTTTATTTATGCTACTTATTTAAGTGCGGAATGTGGGTTAGAAAGCAATACGGAGCACTTTGCGAATCTGAAACTTGTCAGTTGGTTTGGAGAATGGTCAAAGGGTAAAGGTTTTTTATTCTCTTTCCCCCCTAACCGACAAGTATTATTATTTGTGTATTGGGATTAAAAATCTATGTCTGCAATTATTCCGTGATTAATCAAGACAACTGGGTATACCCAACACAGCACAAGGAAAATCACTACCTAAACTATCAATCAAAGGATGATAGCTAGATTGACAACCTAACACCAGAACATCAGCAGCTTCTAATTCCACGACTTTTTTCAACTCAGTACCTAAGTTGCCAAACCGCAGATGAGATTTAAAATAACTCTGCCATTCTTGGGCTAAGTTTTTGGCTTGCCAAAGAATTTTATCTGCTTGATCTGGTATTGAAGTGGTCATTAACTGGGGTTTTGATTGAGTTAATACCAGTGTTCTTGATTGGGGTACATCACAAGTTGGATACTCTACGGCAAGCTGCTTTTGGGGCATACTTAAGTTATTATCAGAATAACTGCTTGGTTTTTCTTCTAATACATATACAGCCTTGACATTAACTTGAATATTCGTAGCTAAATTGGTTTGATGAGCAATACAAAAAGCAATATCTAAGGCTGTATGACTATTAGGTGAAGCATTATAGCCAACAACTAAATTGATGGACTTTGCTTGCAAATCTTTTTCACTAACGCATTTTTGAGGATCAGGTATTAGTATCATTTGCTCCATTAGGTCATAGCGACCAATGGCACTTTGTAATCTTGCTAAGAATGGCTTAATTCTCACAGCTTTAACTTCTCTCCCTTGAAACGAATCATCAATGAGAAGCAGGGATGACAATTTGAGATTATTGACTTTAGATTTTATTAGATTTATCGGAAATCCAAAATCATCCGTCTAAAATCTAAAATTGATTAAGGAAACCCCAACAACAACTGGTATTACAGCCAAGGTTTTGGAGGTTCCTTCCATTGCCGACGGAGTTAGCTGACGGGCTAAGACTGGAAGGTGTCTCTCAATTAAGATTAGCCCCAAACATTGGTTCCTCCGCTTCAAATTCAGCTTTCATGAATTTGAATTAGGCTACCCACTATAGGAATCCGACTTGATTACTGATAGCGCAGCGTGGCGTCAGCCATATTTACTTGTGTAGGTAGGCAAAAGGTAAAAGGCAAGAGGCAAAAGGGTTTTAGAGGATTCACTTGTACTGAATTTTGTATGGCTACGCCACGTAAGCTATCAAGACTCAAATAGGACTCCTATAGATAATAATACTATTCCATTAGCTTGAGGTAAAGTCAAGTTTAAAAATCTTCAGGTTCTGGTTGTAGAATGCAGCTTAATAGTTGCTTTTTCCAGTTTTTGTCATAAATTTCAGCATTCAAACTTTTTTACCTGGTGAAAATGCACAATGCTGACTGATTTGTAGGTTACATCTAACGCTAGGATTGTACCTGTGAAACTGTAGGGGATATAAAGGACAATTATAATCAGGGCGAACAGAATAATAGCATATCCCTATGTTGTATATCCGCAAATTTTGTAAATCCTGAATCCCGATGAGTTTATCATTAACTATGATTTGTTGATAAGCATGATTCTAACAACCTAAAAACCATCTTTAGATACATTGTCTACACGCTCAATTTGTTAGTAACTAACCATAATTGAAGAATTCCAATTTTTTTAAAATGACTACCATATTATTTCATCTGATACACTCTATATCATGGTTGTGAGTGTGCCGTTAATTGTCTTAAAACAATCCTTGGTTTTTTAACTTTGCTATTGCATCTTCAGCAGCAGCTTTTTCGGCTTCCTTCTTGTTTTTTCCTTTCGCTTCTCCGTATTCTTTACCATCTACTAATACTCTAGCTATAAATTCTGGTGCGTGAGATGGTCCCCCTATTTGTTCTGTTACATATTTTGGAGGATTTGCACCGATTTCTTTTTGTACCCATTCTTGAAAACGATTTTTTGAATCTACATTTGAGCGAGGTTCTATAATATCTTCTGATACGGAATCAAATAGTGGTTCTATAATGGTGCGAATTGGTTCAACTTCACAGTTGTTATCTAAATAATAAGCACCAATCACTGCTTCAAAGGTACTACTGAGTAAGTTAGGGTTTTGAAAACCTCCATCTCTAATAGCGCCTTTCCCTAATCGCATTCTAAAGTCTAAACCTACTTCAATTGCAAATTTTGCTAGTTGTTTTTCTTCTACTAAGGCCGAACGACGACGAGTTAATTCGTCTTCTCCTTTTTGGGGATAACGACGATACAGATATTGTCCACTGATGAAGTTTAGAATAGCATCACCGAGAAATTCTAAGCGTTCGTTGTGTTCTCCTTCTCCTGGGTTTTCGTTGACATAGGAACGATGGGTGAGTGCTTGACACAGGAGTTTCTCTCTATTGAAGGTGAGAAGTTTGTGCATTTTGATCTTTTATCTTTTGTATTAATGGCAATAGTTCATTTTCTCTAAATATGAAAAAACTGCAAAATACGGTTATCATAAGCTATTTAATTCAATCAAATGGTTTTATTAAAACAAATTCACGCAGGTATTTTGTCTAATAAAAAAAAATCCTGATTTTGTATGATAATTTTACCTTGTTTGAAAACCATATCAACAAATTGTCCAAAACTTTTAAATTCTCTGCCATTATATGTTGGCAAAATCTGGATACAACATGATGGAACTGAAATTGGTATAGCAGATGAATTAGTTAAATTACAAGTACCAAGAGAATAATTGTTTTAGCTTTTCATGAACCTTTGGTAAGACAATATACAGGTTTTGCAGTTGGTTAATTCTAGATATTATTTTCCCATATTCCTGACTGCTTCAAAAAGTTGGGGATCTCTCTCATCTGTTAGATGACAGGAGAAACCCTACTTAAATCAAGCTATAAATCAGGAAAGTATGTAAAGATATAATCTGATTCGGTAACACAATTCGTTTGATTGCATATCCAAAATCAACAGGGGAACTTTGATAAAGTTCACTGTAGCATTCTCAGTACTTATCTAATAAGTTAAAGATCCAATTATCAAAGATTACTGCTTTTGCATAAAGGTGGTATTTTTATTTATTGATCATATTTAATAGAAGAGTGTGCAACTTCTATAACTAACAAGATATCTGAGCCTTAAGGGTGAGATGAGCAATAATCATTATCTCGAGTTTTAACTATGGAGAAATCTGGTTCTGATTAGCTTTTTGGTGGTATGGTAATGGGAGACTGAGATTGTAAAGTTGCTGTATTACCTATGAGTTGTGCAAGTTCCTTTAATAATTTTCTTAAACAAGTTTCATGCGCTCTACCTTTTGCTACCATTTCTATCAGTTCTCCATTGATTAATTGAATGTGATCATCTTCATGAAAAAGGCCCATTTCTGTAAGTTTGTGATATTCTTCTAGGTTGAAGCGTTTAGCCTGAATGGTAGTCATACATTTTGCTCCTTTTGGGAATTGCCATTACATATATTCTAAAAGTGCCGAAAATTGCTATGCTAAAAATATAATAACTATTAAGGAAACAATGCCTGCGCCTACTATTACCCCGACAATGACTGCTTTTCCGCTGACTGCTGTGGTTGGTCAAGAGGCAATTAAGATAGCTTTGCTGTTAGCAGCGGTAGATCCCGCTTTGGGGGGTGTGGTAATTGCAGGCCGTCGAGGTACGGCTAAATCTGTGATGGCGCGTGCTATTCACGCTTTATTACCACCTATTGAAGTTGTTAAAGGTTCTGTTAGTAACTGTGACTCGAACCACCCGGAAGAATGGGATGATAAGCTCTTGGCTGAGGAAAGACAGGAGATAGAAACGGAAATTATCCCTGCACCTTTCGTCCAAATACCTCTTGGTGTGACGGAAGATCGACTTTTAGGTTCTGTGGATGTGGAACAGTCGGTTAAACAAGGTGATACGGTTTTTCAACCGGGTTTGCTGGCCACTGCTCACAGGGGTGTGTTGTATGTGGATGAAATCAATTTATTAGATGACCAAATTAGTAATCAGCTTTTAACAGTATTGTCTGACGGACGTAACCAAATTGAACGGGAAGGGATAAGTTTTCAACATCCTTGTAAGCCGTTGTTTATTGCGACTTATAACCCAGATGAAGGGACGCTAAGAGAACATTTATTAGATAGAATTGCGATCACACTCTCAGCAGACGGAGTTCTGGGTTTAGATCAAAGAGTCCAAGCAGTTGAACAAGTGATCGCCTATTATAAATCTCCTCAAGAATTTCTGCAACAATACAGCGAAGACATCGACTCACTCAAAACTCAAATTCTCCTTGCACGGGAATGGTTAAAAGAAGTCACCATTACCCAAGAACAAATTATCTATCTTGTCAATGAAGCCATTCGCGGTGGTGTAGAAGGACATCGCGCAGAATTATTTGCAGTGCGCGTAGCAAAAGCAGCAGCAGCATTAGAAGGACGCAATACCGTCAACGCCGAAGATTTACGTCGTGCTGTAGAATTGGTCATAGTTCCCAGAACAACAATTATTCAAACCCCACCACCAGACCAACCACCACCACCCCAAAGTCAAGACGATTCAGAAGAGCAGCAAGAAGACGAACAGGAAGAACAGGAAGAACAACAAGAAGAACAGGAACAGCAAGAACCACCTGATATTCCCGAAGAGTTTATCTTTGATCCAGAAGGAGTAATTCTTGACCCAAGTGTGCTGTATTTTACCCAAATGGCACAACGTCAGGGTAAATCTGGTAGTCGCAGTATGATCTTCTCAGACGACCGGGGACGTTACATCAAGCCGATGATACCCAAAGGCAAAGTTAAACGCATTGCCGTAGATGCCACATTAAGAGCCGCGGCCCCGTATCAAAAAGCACGACTAGCTAGACAACCAGACAAAAAAGTCATTGTCGAACAAGGAGATATGCGTTCTAAGCGATTGGTAAGAAAAGCTGGTGCTTTAGTAGTATTTGTGGTTGATGCTTCTGGTTCAATGGCTTTAAATAGAATGCAATCTGCTAAAGGTGCAGTTATGCAACTCTTAACCGAAGCCTATCAAAACCGTGACCAAGTATCTTTAATACCCTTCCGGGGAGAACAAGCAGAAGTTTTATTACCCCCTACCCGTTCCATTGCTTTAGCCAAGAATCGGTTAGAAAGATTACCATGTGGTGGGGGTTCACCTTTAGCACATGGTTTAACTCAAGCCGTGCGTGTGGGGATAAATGCCCAAATGGGAGGAGATATTGGTCAAGTTGTTATCGTAGCAATTACTGATGGTCGTGGTAATATTCCTTTGGCTCGTTCTTTAGGTGAACCCCAAGAACCAGGAGAAAAGCCTGATATCAAAGCCGAATTACTAGATATTGCAGGCAGAATCCGCGCTGCTGGTATGCAATTATTGGTAATTGATACAGAGAGTAAGTTTGTCTCTACTGGCTTTGCGAAGGAATTAGCCAAAACAGCCGGAGGTAAATATTATCATCTACCCAAAGCAACAGATAAAGCTATTGCGGCTATGACTAGGGGAGCTATAGCGGATATAAAATCGAGATAATGAGTCATTAGTCATTGGCAATAGTTAACAGTGAACAGTGAAAAGACTGATAACTGTTAACTGAATTAAGCACTTAAGACTTCTGACTCCGCTTGTGGTTGCAAATAGCAAATCAAATCTTTCAGACCTTTGTGTAGATAGCGCGTAACTGTCATTGGACTAGTACCAATTTTCTTAGCTGCATCCTTGCGAGTCAGTTCTTTAACTAATACCAACTCAACTACCATCCGGCGCTTATCATCTAACATACTTATAGCCCCTTGGAGTTGTAATCTTTCCTCTTCTTGTTGCTGAAGCATAGCAGTACGGGGACAAGGAAGAATATCACCTAAAGTTATTTGATAATCAACGTAGTTAGCTGTAGTTGCATCTAAACTCAAAGGTATCCGGTTTTGAACAGCCAATTTACATTCTTGCCATTCTTGTAAAGAAATGTTAAGTTGGGTGGCGATATCAATTTCTCTAGGAGGACGACCTAGAGATAGTGTCAACTGTTTACGAATTTTTTGCCCTGCATTGTAAATTTCTTGCCAACGACGAGGAATTTTTAGTAAAGTAGAGTGATCGCGCAAAAAATGCAGCATCTCCCCGCGAATATAAGGTATAGCAAAGGAACTGAACGCATATCTCTGGTGAGGATTGAAACGCTCAATAGCCCTAATTAAACCCAAATAACCAATTTGTTCTAAGTCTTCATAAGGCTCATTACATTGATGGATAAACTTATAAGCCATCTTCCGTACTAAGCCCTTATGAACTTCTACAAGTTGATTACGTAGTTTGATTGAAGGATTTTGGTGGTATAAGTGTATTAGCTCCATACCATCATACTGCACAGAGGACTCACTTGCTGCCATATCAATTCCTTTGTAGTAACTCCTTATTCAAAATGAACAGAGTTAGTATAATTTGTTTAAGACTCTCATTATTCTCCTTAGATCAGGCTAAATAAACCATAGTCATTTCACTGAATTTATTTTAAATTCAGCGCATGCTTCCGTAAGCATACGGAATGATTCCCATTTCTATAGGTGTTGCAAGAGGACACGTGCTACACCTGAAAGGTTGGCGGCTAGATGAATGGTGACCCCTATAAAAGCAACTATATAAAGACTTACAAGTAGGGCTTGCTGATAGCGTAGCGTTAAGCCATAGAAACGGAAAACCTGGATAAATTAATAGTTTAAGGGTTATTTAAGGTGGATAAGATGCAGGAAATAAGCCTTGCTCCCATGAAAACTCAAAGACTTTTTCAGATTCTAGATTATTCTAAATCCTCCTGACTCCTGACTCCTGACTCCTGACTCCTGACTCCTGACTCCTGCTGTAACTGATAACTGTTAAAACCTTCTTTCAAACTCAATAACTGCACGACTATCATCTGTTAAATTTGTGGAAGCACGGATACGAAACTCTTCATTTACTCGGTAATTAATACCCCATTGAAAAGGGTCACTGGCTGTCAAAATTTTGATACTGGAAATAGAAAATTTGCTGGAAATATCGACACCAGCTTCTAATGCTAATTCTAAAGTCGAGTTGCTTTTACTAGCTTCAGGTCTATCAGAAAGAATAGTAGGAAATAAACGCAGTTCACTTAACCCAAAAGCATCACCAATTTGGTTAAATGCAGATTGAAAGTTATTGAAAACAGCCGAACCAGCAATATTAATTAAACCTAATGTACTGTCACCACGGCCTTGGGTATCGACAAACCCACCTCCTAACAAAGTGACGATTTCCGTTTGTGAGCGTCTGGGACTGCTTTTCAGTTCTAAATTATCATTTAGCTTGCTCGCTGGACCTTTGACGGTGGCTTCAACTTGCACACTTTCTAATGCGGATAATCCTGTAGAAACTTGTCTGCTGAGTTCACTGGTTTGGATTCCATCTAATACTTTAGCAAAGAGATTAATATCTAAGTCAGGGTCACGGGGTTGAGAAGTTCTAAACGTTGCGGTATGTTTATAGTTACGAGCTAAATTGAATTGGGTTGTAAATAAATTTACCCCACCTTTGGTTAATTTGATAGTTCCTTCAGGAATAGGGTCACTTAAAGAACCAGTAAGATTTAAATTGCCAGATGCTAGGAAGTTGAAAACTGGTGGACGGGCAATTTTTACGTTTTTTCCTAACTTTATTTCTAAGTTATTTAACTTTGTAATTCCGCTGTTAACATCGTTGATTCTGTTTTGTTTTTCAGCTGCGAGAAGTGATGATTCAGAACTATTCTTAGCTACGGTAGAGGTGGTAGATTCTGTTAATAAAACTTGGCCGTTAAATAATTCTATATTACCACCAATACCTGGCTGCAATACAGAACCAGTAATTTGTAAATTACCACTAGCACCACCTTGATATAATGACTTGAGATTTAAGGCTAATTTTTCCAGGTTGACGGTGAGAGGATTATCTATTTTTATATCTTGACTGTTGAAAATGGGAATTTTCCCTGCGGCTTCAACTTTACCATTACTAAACTGCCCTTGGAGATTTTCTACTAAGACTTTATCAAAATCAAATTTTGCCTTTCCAGAAACATTTGTTAGCTTACCTGGTAGAGCTTGGGCTTCAAAGGTGGCATTATTAAGAGAGGCAATTCCTTTAACTAATGGTTGTTGTCTTGTTCCCCGGACAGTCAGGTCTATTTCTCCTTCACCACTCTCAAAGGCTATCTGGTTAGTGAACAAGTTTAATAGTGCTAATCCTTCATCTTTTACTTGTACATCTAGACTAATTTGGTTATTATCTGGTTTGACGGATGCAAAAGGTAATTTATAGGGGATGTTGCCTGTAATATTGACAGGTTCTGTCCCAGTAGCTATAACATGACTACCAAAGTTTAAGCGTCCATTTGTATAACTGAAACTGGCAATAGCTGATTCTATTTGTTTTTGATTGAGTGTTCCTTCTGTGATGTCTAATTGTCCTCTGGCTTGAGGATTGGCTATACTACCTGCTAATGCAGCATCAATATTGAGATTACCTGTAATCCCGACTGGTAATTTGACGAAGTTATTTAATAGTCGGATTGGGAAACGTTTCACTGTTAATTTTCCTGATTGTTCTTCACCAGTGATATTACCAGTGAAAGCTACTAGTCTTTCTTTAGATGCAATGCGTAAAGGTTGTAAACGCAAAACGCCTTTTTCAAAACTACCTTCAGCGATGACTTTATCAGCACGATAGAAACGATTTGCTTCTGTTTCTCTACCCCAAGTAAAGTTTTGTCCTTGTAAGTTAAACTGTAATGCCAATCCGTTGACTGTGGCAGTATTAATGTCAATTTCTCCGTTGAATATTCCCTTTAAGTCTGTTAAATCTGGGATGGGTTTGGATTCTAAAAATTTTTCTTCTTGTAATGCTAGGAGTGCCTTAATTTCCGATAGACGCTGAATTTGACTAAATAAAGGTTGTTCTGATAAACCTGGCGGGTTGGTTGTTAAATCCGCAGATGTACCGTAAGTTGGTGCTGCTAAACCTCTTTGTAGGCCTTGGAGTTCAAATATTTGAGCAACTGTGAGTAAATCTTGAATGTTGCCTTGGTTGATGTTTATTTTGGCTTGCAGCTGTGGTCTGGTAGTGGTTTGTTTGAGGGTACCATCAAATAGGTAGCGGCTTTGGTCTTTGGTAAATTCGCTCCTCGTGAAGGTGGCTATATTGTTGTTGTAGTTAAATTGAGTTGTGAAGCGATCGCCCCTAATTCTAGCAAGTTTTGGTTGTGCGATCGCAATATTTCCCCTGGCTGCTAATGTCTGTTGATTAATCTGCAAATCTCCAGTTAACAAACCAGCTAATGCACCTTTACCCAAAAAAGTATTATTAGGTAAATTTAAATTTACGGCTTGTAAGGGGAAGTTATTGACTTTAACTGCCCAATTATCTCCTTTTGCTTGACCTGTAGCTGATGCTTGCTGCCACTGCACTAAAAAAGCATTAGCTTGATTATTAGAATTTAAATTAGCTGCTAGTCTCTCGCGTTTACCTGCAACATCCAAATTCAACCCCCCACCCTGCACAAAATTGATATTACCAGTTAATAATGGTTCAAAGGCAAATTTCTGAACTTGTAAATTTCTTAAACCCAGAGTTCCCACAACATTTGGTCCAGTTGGCTTCCCTGTAATTTGTCCCCGAAAATCTACTCTTCCTGTCACATCTACAGCATTAGGGAATTTTAATGGTAATTGTTCCAGGTCAAAATTCTGAGCTTGCACATTCAGATTTAATTGAGTAATTTCTGGTATTCCTGGTTGTTGAGCATTAGCTAAAATATAACCACCAGCATTTAAATTTGGAGTTCTGGCTTGGGGAATCGTAAGTTGTTGACCATTCCAAGATATTGCTGCATTTAAAGGAGAATTAATTCCCGGAATACCCCTACTAAACTGCACCTGACCAGCAGCCCATACATCAGCTAATTTAGCAGAACCCAAAAGACCTGCAACTTGTAACTGACCAGCAAATTGACCTTGTAACTTTTGATTGAAACGATTTAATTCCACACGTGAACCAGCAACTACAGCTTGGTAACGACCATTAGCTACTTGAAAATTAGCCGCTGTAACTGTTCCTCCAGCCAGATTTAGCCGTCCTTGACCTGTGGCTTGAATAGTGTCTGGTTTAAAAGATTCAACCGAACCTGCAACATTGAACTGACCTACTAATATTCCTTGTAGTTGGGGTGGAACTGTTGCTAATTTCTGTAAAGGTAGATTTTTAGCTTGAATTTGTGCCTTATAACGACCATTACTAACTTGAATATTCTTAGCGGTAATTGTGCCGTTATCAACTTCTAAACTGCCTTCACCAATAGCACCTAAAGTCTTAAGGCTGAAATTTTCCGTATTACCTGCAATGGTGAATTTTCCTGCAATGGGATTATTTAAAATCGGGGGAGACTGTTTCAATATCTGCCCTAAACGCACATTATTTGCTATCAAGTCAGCAACAAAATTCTTATCTTCCCACTGAAGACGAGATATAGCAATTCTGCCATCAGCAACGTTAATACCAGCCCCTTCCGAACGAATATTAGTCACTTTAAAAGGTCTAGAGATTCCTGATAGCACTAACTTACCGTTAAATTCTGCCTCTTTTAACGAGATATTTTCTAGTTTTTCTTCTTTCATAAATGGTGTTAACTTCACACTAGAAACTTGAGCAACAGTTTGCCAACCTTGAGGATTATAACTGCCATAACCTCGCACCACATTACCAGCAATATTGACAGCAACATCACGGAAGTAAATAGTGCGGTCAGAGTTAATAATGGTTTCACCAGTAGCAGCGTAGGTAGCTTGTGGGGCTTCCCATTTTACCAAAGTTTGGACATTACCAGGGAGACCGTTAATGTTAGCTGTGGCTGAAACAGTACCGACTTGGAATGTAGGTTTAAGATTATAAAGTTGTGCGATCACATCCCCTGGAACATTCTTAGCTGTTAAATTAACATTCATTTCTGGGGAGTTGCCAAGTTTAATTATTCCCCCTCCTGTCACACCACCACCGAATGTAGTCTGTCCTTGAATATCCTTGAGAGTAATTACAGCATCACGACTTGAAAGTTCAAATTTACCACTAATTTCTTGGAAATCGACTTTATCAACTTCAGCAGTTTTGATATTAGAAACTGTACCAGAAAGCACCGGAGCAGAGATTTTACCCAATATCTGCAAATCTGCCTTGACTATACCACTCAAAGGAAAAGGCGACTTAACATTCAGCGTTTCTAGGGCATGGGATAAACTCACCGCATTGACACGACCTGCCAATTTAAAACCATTTTCCCTATCAATTAAACCTGTAACAGCTAAGGGAATTTTGCCATAGTTACTAACTACATTATCTAGCTCTATTCCCAATCCTTGAAACTTGACATTTCCCTGACTGTTACTTAATGGTTGAGTTACTTTGGGTATTTGCAGCGTTACCCCTTGCAAAGCAGCACTGCCATATAACAAAGTTTGCTGCCCTGGTATCAACTGAATTTGTAAATCACCATTGACTCGACCTGTTTGCAAATCCAGTGGCAACTTAACTAAACGAGTAACATCTGCGGCGAGTAAATCTTTCCCTCTGAGCTTTAATTGACCTTCTAATTTTGCTTGGGGGCGAATATCTCCTTGCAGAAAAATACTACCTCCATTCTCTGGTTTCCCTGCTAAATCAAACCTAATTAATCGGTTATTTTCTATCAGTCGAGCAGTTCCATATAATCCTGAGAATACTACAGGGACTGGGGATTGGGGACTGGAGACTGGGAACTGGGAAATAGATATTTCTCCTCTTTTATCCTGTGTCTTTGTTACCTGATTTCCTACTAACACCAACTTGGCATTACGAAACCGCAGTTTATCTAAATTGGTTTTAATTAACCCCTGTTTACCAGCTGGACCTATGGTAGTTGTGATCCAACGTTGTTGGTCATCTTGTTGAATATAAATATCTGGGTTAATTAAGGTAACTTCTAATTGAAGACAGCGATTAACAACCAACTGCCAAGGATCAAAACCCACATCTACAGCTTCTATCGTCGCCTGATCTGTATCCGTAGGTGTTGCTGGTATTGCAGAAGCGGCAAACCTTACCCCTGTCAGAGAAAATTCTTTTACCTGTCCAAGTTGGATGGGACGGTTGAGAGTATTAGTCAGATTTTTTTCTGCCAATGGTGCTAACTCTTTTTGGATAAAATCCCGTAACCGCCAAACACCACCGATAATTAAGAGTAGCAGGAATGCTCCTAGAGCAATGCCACCACGACTCAATATCACCAACCATAGGCGTTTAGAGCTTTTAGTTGGGGTATAAGAATCTTGACTGGAAGAGTTAGACATTGATTTTCAGTTTTTAACTGCCCGATTTATTTGGCAAACTGTATAACAGATAGCACAATATCAAACTGTGCCACTTCTAGGATACTGTTATCAGTGACCAGTTACCAGTTACCAGTTGTCATTGGTTATTCTCCCCTGTTGCCTGTTTCCTTTTCCCTGATTAAATAAAAATAGTATATATAGACCTCAAAGGTTGGATGATGCGTGTTTTTGTACTAATTTTCAATGTTGGCACTGATAATGAAGGGATTCACTCGATTCGAGTGGGTAATCGCAATAAAATCATGATGTTTGAGTCGGAAGATGATGCCACACGCTTTGCTTTAATGTTAGAAGCTCAGGATTTTCCCACACCTACACTTGAGGGCATGGATGCTGAGGAAATCAAGGAATTTTGTAAAAGTGCGGGGTTTGATTGGGAAGTTGTTCCAGAAAACGGTGATTTAATCATGCCCCCGGAATTGAATGTGGAAGAGACTGATTGGAAACCAGATTCTGAAACCGAGGATAATGATGATTCCTTCCGTCCTAGTCCAGCAAGTGAGACTGTACAGGAAATTCCTAATTCTGAACTAGACAGTATCCGTCGCAAACTAGAAGGTTTATTGTAGTTAGTTATTAGTTATTAGTCATTAGGAACAGGGAATAGGGAACAGGTGAAAATAACAATTGACAACTAACAAAAAAATGACAAATTTGCAGGAACGCGGGCATCTTTTGACGGAACAGGTAAATCCCAATAGTCTAAATTTAGACCAACTTAATGCGCTGGAGTTGGTGGAATTATTTAATCATGAAGATGAAAAAGCTGTAGCTGCTGTTGCTGGCGCTAAAATTCAGTTAGCAGGAGCTATTGAACGCACAGCGGAGCGTTTGCATCAAGGTGGACGTTTATTTTACATTGGTGCGGGAACTAGTGGCAGATTAGGGGTGTTGGATGCGGCTGAGTGTCCTCCAACGTTCTGCACACCTCCAGAGTTGGTACAGGGGATTATTGCTGGTGGTGCTGGGGCGCTGTTACGCAGTTCTGAGGGGTTAGAAGACCTAGCTGAAGATGGAGAAAGTGCGATCGCCCAACGTCACATAACTCAACTTGATGTAGTCGTCGGTATCACCGCTGGAGGAACTACTCCCTATGTTCACAGTGCCTTAAACGCTGCCCGTCAACGCGGTGCTTTAACTGTTTTTATAGCCTGTGTTCCTGCTGAACAAGTAGATTTTGATGCTGATATTGATATTCGCTTGTTAACTGGTCCGGAAATCTTAGCCGGTTCGACTCGTTTGAAAGCTGGTACTGCGACTAAACTGGCTTTAAATATCCTTTCTACCAGCGTGATGGTGAGGTTGGGTAAAGTTTACGGTAATCGGATGGTTGATGTTGCGGTAACAAATCAAAAGTTGCGCGATCGCGCTTTAAGAATTTTACAAGACTTGACCGGTTTAAGTCGAGAAGCAGCCAGTTTTTTACTTGAACGCAGTGGTAAATGGGTGAAACTGGCTTTGTTAATGCACTGGACTGATTTAGATAAAACCGCTGGTGAACAACTTTTATCCGTACATCAGGGTAATTTACGTGCTGCTGTTGATAGTTATAAAAAAGAGAAATAGGGATATATGTTAGATCCCCCCAACTGTTGAAAAAGGGGGGCTAAATTCTTCAAAGTCCACTTTTCAAGGGTTAAGACTTTTGATGGAGAAAGTGATCCTTTAGGTCTTGACCATATTCTTGATAAAGATATAGTCATCATAACCTTTACCCGCAAAGGAGAACAAAGAGGAAGAAACCCAGATGCGAGTGTGGTAAGTCCATCTTTGTTTATGGAATTCTAATGTAACAACTTACGGTGCTGTGATTGAACCGATTCAATTAGCTGTAGAAGTAACATCCACAAATTGGGAAGATGAAATTGGGAAGATGATTATGTTGATAAATTAGAAGAATATGAAAATTTAGGAATTAAAGAATATTGGATTCTGGATTATTTAGCTATTGCTTCTAGGAGTTATTTAGGCAACCCTAAAATTACCGACTGTATTTGTTTATCAATTGGTTGATGGTAAATATCAAGTAAGAGCATTTACAAGAAACGATAAAATTATTTCTCCTACTTTTCCTGAATTAAACATCAAAGTTGAGCACATTATCAACGCTAGTCAAATTCATAATTTGTGATAAGTAGGTGGGCGGAAAAATTTATAACTATGTCATGGCGAATGCAGCAAAGGGGGATCAAGCAACCCCAGGGGTTTCAAGTAATTTACATTTTGTTACATATTTATGTTTCTTTGTGTCTACCTACTTATCTGAACAATTTAGATTAGAATAGGACTTACACAAGTGTCACACTCAAGTCTCTTGTAAGGTGCGTCAAATGTTTTGAAAATCTGTTGATACTAACCAATTTATAGGTATGATGCACCCTACTAATATGCCAGTTGCGTAAGTCATGTAGAAGTTTACCAAAGATAGCAATATTTTAGTCAAAGTCAAGCCCAAAAATCTAAAAAACTATAATTAGTACTATGCTATTAGTATAGTTTTATTCTTTATTAAGTTTAATAAAAATGCGATCGCACTCCTGCAACTGCAAAATAACACCCTAGGTTTTTAAACCTAATAGTCAAAAGCTAGGGAAAGTATTTATTGAATTTTCTAAAACCTATGCCAGGAAGCAGATTTGAACTGCTGACACGAGGATTTTCAGTCCTCTGCTCTACCAACTGAGCTATCCCGGCGCGGGCTTCTTTTATGTTCGCCACCATTACTAAATTTAGCAAAGGAAAAAGGATATGTCAAGTAGGTTGCCAAAAGAACTTTTAAGCTGCTTTGATCCCTAACTTAACCCAGGTGAAAACGACGACGAACACCAGGAACTGCACCAAAACAATACTAGGGCCAGAAGCTAGGTTAAACACTCCAGAAACCATAATTCCAGCGATGCTACTGCTGGACCCAACAAGGACTGACATAAGCAAAAACCAGCTAAATTGATCAGTCACCATTTTAGCGGTGGCTGCGGGAATTACTAAAAAGGCGTTTACGAGTAAAACCCCGACGGCTTTAATTGCTACGGCTACGGCTAAAGATAGCAAAATCACAAACCCATAACGATATAATTTAACAGGAACGCCTTGTACCTGGGCAACATCCGCGTTAAGGGTTAATAAAATTTGCGATCGCAATGTTGATAATAAAAAAATACCGCTACCCACAAGTACCAGCAGCGTCAAAATTAAATCTATAGCATCAATAGCTAAAATATCGCCAAATAGTACAGCCATCAAGTTTCCGCGATATCCTTTAATCATACTGGTGAGGATGACTCCGATCCCTAACGCCCCTGATAGAACTATACTAAGAATACTATCACTAGCTAAATCCGTTTTATCAATTAGGTAGAGGACAATTACACCGAAAATTAAGGTAAATGGCAACAACATCCATGTAGGATTTATGTTTAATAACACACCTAAAGCCACACCTACTAACGCCGCATGGCCTACAGCGTGACTAAAAAATGACAACTGGCGCAAGGTAACAAAACAGCCTAATAAACCACCCAGTATTCCCATTAATACAGCACCAATAATGGCACGTTGCATGAAAGGAAACCCTAGCAATTCCACTAAATCATGACTATTTGTAATAGCTAACAAGTTGCTTTGAATATCAACCAATAAATTCATATCTCTGTTTTACAGTAATTGTTATCTATCCTGTCAATAGATTATCTTTTATTTCATGACTAAATATTCAATTTTCAATCATATATCAATGATACCTGAAAAACTCTTATTCTTTAAAATCAACTTAAGAACAAATCATGATTCAATCTAATCCACCAATTACTTTAAATAGCAATATTCTTGAAGCCATTCCCAATAAACTAATCAGCACAGAAAAAGCCCAACGCATGGCAGAATTTTTTAGCTTTTTAGGAGATGCTAACCGCCTGAGAGTTATTTCCATAATAGCAAACAAAGAATTTTGTGTCAGTGATTTAGCAGCCTTACTAGAAATGAGTGAATCCGCTGTTTCTCATCAACTGCGAAACTTACGCACCATGCGTTTGGTCAGTTACCCTAAACAAGGGCGTAATGTTTTCTATCGCCTCCACGATAGTCATATTTTCAATCTTTATCAAGCTGTAGCTGAACACCTAGATGAAAAAGATTGACAGTCAGAAGACAAAATTCAACCCCTTCGGGGAACTGAAAATTCAAAAAAGGTCAATCTTAAAAACACAAAAGGCAGCAGTTCTCGAATTTTAAATTTTGTTGGCGGTAGCCTGCCGGAGGCACTATTTTGAGTTTTTAATGCTTGTGTTGATAACGAGTAAAACCGGGTCCATAAGTTGCTAAAAGATTTTGCGGTGAAAGGGCAATTTCTGGCTTACCAGTACATACTACAGTTTGATTAAGACAGAGGACGCGATCGCAATGACGATTTACCATATCAATATCATGGGAAACCTGTAAAACAGTCCAACCCTCTTCTCGTTTTAACTCATTTAGTAAAGCATAAAAATCAGCTGCACCTTGCATATCTACCCCAGCAAAAGCTTCATCCAATACCAATAATTTTCGTGGTGTTACCAAACAATAAGCCAATAACACCCGCTTGAGTTGACCACCGCTAAGAGTCCCAATAGTCTGATTTCTTAAACGATATATATTTGTTCTGTGTAAAGCTGCTGCTATAGCTGCTGTTTTTTCTGTATGTTTTTGCCAAAAATTGGGGAATAATAAATTTTTTTTGTCACCTATCACCTGTTCCCTCTCACCTATTCCTATTCCTACTAACTCAGTCACAGAAATAGGAAAACTACGATCAAAAATAAAATTTTGTGGCATATAGCCCAAAAAATGTCGTAGACTTCCTAACCTGGCAATGGGACGACCAAAAATTTCTATTGTCCCAGAACGTCGGGGAATCAAATCTAATATAGCCTTAACTAAGGTACTTTTACCAGCCCCATTTGGTCCTACTATCGCTGTATCTGTTTCAGGAAATAATTCAAAGGAAACATCCCGTACAGCGAGGAAGTTTCCTTGATAGACAGTTAATCCCTCTACTTTTAATATTGGCAATGTGATTGCTTGCTGGTCGTCAGTCATTCGATTTTGGATTTTCGATGGATGTTACGGATAAATCAGAAACTAATTAGCGGTCTAAATTAAAAATTACGTTTGCGTAGCCTGCCAGAGGCACTATTACGAATTACTTACATCCTGTTGCTAAATTCTTTAAATTATCCTTCATTGCCTGAAAATAATACTGGGGGTTTGTTTCACCATTTTCTAGAGAATTTAGAGGATATACAGTTAACTGCAAATCTTGTGAAAGGCTGGTCAGTAATTTGTTATCTATTCCTGGTTCACTAAATAAGGCTTTAACTTTGTACTTTTTAACTGCATTAATAGCATTCTGCACATCCGCTGGTGAAAGTTGGTCTTCAGGAATTTCTACAACTGCCATTTGTTTGAGATTATAGCGTTTGGCCATGTAGGGAAAGGCATCATGAAAAGTAATAAATGTACAATTAGGAGTCTTTTGTAAAGTCCGCCGAAATTCATTATTTAAGTTGTCTAATTCCTGAATATAAGCTGCTGCATTAGCTTGATAAGTTGTTTTATTTCCTGGATCAGCAGTTATTAAACCATCCCGAATATTGATGACTTGCTGTTTAGCAAAAACTGGATCTAACCAAACATGAGGATTTCCCGCTGTGTGTTCATATTTGTGGTCTTTCTCGTTTGTTTCCTCCACGGGAGAAATATCATTTATCACTTTAATACTTTTACTGGCATCAATTTCTACTAATTTACTATTTTGGGCATTCTTAACTGTTCCTGTGAGAAATGCCTCTAAACCTAAGCCATTTTTTACCAAAACATTAGCTGTTGCGATCGCTTTTACATTATCTGGTGTCGCCTGATAATCATGTATATCCGTACCTGGTGGCACTAAAATCTCCACATCTGCTACATCTCCAGTTACGGCTTTTGTAAACAAATACACTGGTAAAAATGTTATCACTACTTTTGGTGTATCCTGCGTATTATTTTCTATTTTATTGTTAGATTCTTTACAACTTAAAATGCCCGCTGACAATAATAGCAGCATAATTAAACCCAGGATATTGCTTCTTCTGCTCCTGATTGTGAGTTTTATATAATTTCCAAGCATTGATTTTTCCCTCCTTAATAAATAATCCTGCTTTTCTGTGTATCAAGATTTCTGTTGGCAAGAACAAGAAGCCAATCTTACACCTATAATAATAATCATTATCACCGAATATTAGCAATAATATCATGCAATTTTGTCAAAATTTTACTGTGTCTGTAATGACGACAAAATTTTTGCAGTCCATAATACTTTTTTGATGTTATTTTATAGATTTATCAATTCATCACGATGTGTTGACCTACTGGTAAAAAGATGGTAAAAAAAATTTCTTAATTAATAATGTTATTATTTTAAGAATATTTATTTATTAGTAGCTTTACCCTGCTATATGTGTGGGACAGGTGTGAATTGTAAACAGGTGTGAGGAAACTATGCAAAAATTCTGGGCATATCTATTAGCAAGTCCGGCAATTTGCGGTGCGATGCTTTCTATGGGGACGGGTGCATTAGCCGGGGAAGTAAGAACGACAACGGAAACTAGTGAACCAATTGGAGTTACTAATCTAACGCCAAAACTTGGAAAAATTAATCAACAGGAGTTGATATCACAAGTAACATCAGTATCTGAGTTATCAGACGTGCAATCCACAGATTGGGCATTTCAAGCTTTGCGATCTTTGGTAGAACGTTACGGTTGTATTGCTGGCTATCCCAACGGTACTTATCGTGGTAATCGTGCCATGACAAGGTATGAATTTGCAGCCGGGTTGAATGCTTGTTTAGATCGAGTTAACGAATTAATTGCCACTGCTACTGCTGATCTAGTAACAAAACAAGATTTAGCCACACTGCAAAAACTACGAGAAGAATTTGCGGCTGAACTAGCAACCTTGCGGGGTCGTGTAGATGCGCTGGAAGCCAGGGCTGCTGAGTTAGAAGCCAATCAATTTTCTACCACCAGCAAATTGCAAGGGCAACTAGTCGCCGTCTTCAGTGAGGTTTTTGCTGGTAACAGTGGTGACAATAAAAATAGCACTCTAGGCGCACGGGCGCGGATTGAATTTGTCAGCAGCTTTAGTGGTCAAGATACGCTGTTTACCAGAATTGAGAGTAATAATATCAATAGCCCTATCAGCAGTCCACAACAGGGTAATTTGTTTTTTGCTGGTAGTGGTACTAACGATACTTTCTTAGGTACACTGTGGTACAAATTCCCAGTAGGTAACAAAACACAGGCAATAGCTATTGCTACTGGCGGTGCAGCAGATGACCTTACCAGCACAATTAATATTTTTGATGGTGATGGTGCTTTTGGTGCTTTGTCCACCTTTGGTACACGCAACCCAATCTATAACCAGATTAGTGGTGCAGGTTTGGGAGTAAATCACCAGTTCAACAAAAATATAACCTTAAGTTTAGGGTATTTAGCAGGTACTACCGACAATCCTGCCTCAAACCCTGCCTCTAAAAATGGTTTGTTTGATGGACCCTATGGTGCAATGGCACAGTTGACCCTCAAACCATGCGATCGCATTGCCCTTGGTTTAATCTATATCAATTCCTACAATCAACCAATACTCACAGGTAGCGAAGCTGCAACATCTGATATTAGCAGTGAAGCATTTTCCAGTAATTCTTACGGTCTCCAAGCATCCGTTGCCATCAGTGAGAAATTTGTATTGGGTGGTTGGGCTGGATATACCCGGAGTCAAGTGTTAACAAGAGACAAAGGAGATGTAGACATTTGGAACTATGCCGTTACCCTTGGTTTTCCAGACTTGGGCAAAAAAGGTAACTTAGCTGGTATGATCCTGGGCATGGAACCGAAAGTTACGAGTTCTAGCACCTCAGTGGTGTCTGAAGACTTAGATACCTCATATCACATTGAGGCATTTTATCAATACAAAATTAGTGACAATATCACAATTACCCCTGGTGTTATTTGGATAACAGCACCAGACCATAATGATACTAATAATAATGATGTGGTAATTGGTGCTTTGAGAACCACCTTCAGTTTCTAAACTTCAATATCATCATTCTGAAAAAAAACCAGCCCCTCCCACAGGGCTGGTCTTAAAAAACGTTGTTCGTGTTGTCTTCTCAATAGAGTCAAAACCAAATTGCGCGTTCCCAAAATGCAACGGGCAACTTTTCTTAACAAGATTGTAACAGTCAGTACAGATTTTTCATGTAAAAATCTCAAAAAATATCTGTCCTTAGGTGAGTCGGTCTTTATATTTGTAGGGGGATGGGGACTGGGGACTGGGGAGAGTGAGGCAATAAATAATCACGAATTACGAATTATTCCCGGTTGTCCCCAAATAATAGTTTCTTGCTTGTAAACCACAAGCCCTGGTTTAGTACCTTTGGGTTTGTAGACCCGGTTGGATCGGGTGTAAACTACTGGTACTTGGTCACTTTGACGGGCACGACTAAAATAAGCAGCAAGATTCGCAGTAAATTGTAAATCTGTTTCTTCAGGAACTTTACCCGGTTCTAGACGTAGTAGAACATGACTCCCGGGGATTTCTTGGGCGTGAAACCACAAGTCATAATCTCCTGCGACACGAAATGTGAGATAATCATTTTGGTTGTTGTTCCGACCAATTAAGACTTCAAAGCCGCTGGGAGTGCGGTAACAATGAAAGTTGGTACTTGCTCTATCGGTTGTGCTTCTGCTGCGATATTCTAAGGCTTCTAGATATTTTTGTCCAATTAGTTCATCACGGATTTCTTCTAGTGCTTGTAAATCTGCTGCTGTTTGATATTGATCAATTTGGGAAATTGCAGCTTCTACTTGTTCCAAATAGTCAATTTCTGTTTGCACTTCCCACAGCAATGGTTCGACAGCAGCACGGGCGCGTTTAAGTTTTTGATGTTGTTTATAAAGTTTTTGGGCATTTTGGACAGCGTTTTTATCTGGTTGAAGTGCGATCGCCATTGGTTGGTTTGTCTCAAAATCTGCCAGGATAATTTCCTTCATCCCCGGTTGCCAGTTTTGCAGATGCGCCATTAACAAATCAGCTTTCTGCCGATATTCATCGGCTTGATCTGACTGTTGTAATCTGTCTTTAAATGTTTGTGCCTTACTGCGTAACTTACCCAGAATATTTTGTAACTTCTGACTTAACTGATGGCGTAGTTGGGAAAATAACTGTTGACGTAACTGGTCGGTGTAATACTGGTTGAGTAATTCTTGAATGTTGTTGGCTGGTGCTACTTCAGCCCAACCCATCACCGTATAGCCATTTTCAGTCCCAGCGGGTTGGAATTTACCAGTTTCTAAAGTTTGTAGCCATTCTTGCCAACACGCAAATAGTCTATCCCAATCATCACCAGTTAAAGCATCTGTGCTTGTATCTGTTGCTATATTCGCAGTCAGCAACATCGTATCTAACAAAGCCGCACTCAAACCACTATAACTTTTCAGTAACTGTCGTTTAATCCCTCCCGGTATCAAACTGACTCCTTCTTGCCAGCGTGCTTGAGATTTCCCCAAACTGGGAATAGTTCCCGTAAGTTTTGGTGGCGGTTCATAAGGCTGTCCGGTTTGGATCGGACGGACGCTAGATTGCTGCTGACTAACTTGATGCGCAGCGGTGATAATTTCATTTCTAGCATCTGTGAGAATAGCATTACTATATTTACCCATTACTTCGACGTACAGGTGATAAAGTGCTTCTTCTCCTGGACGACGGGCAAATTTTAAATCAACCACTCGTTCCCAAGGGGCGATAAAATCAATAGCAACTAAGGCCAACCCACCCAACTGATGAATTAGTTGTTGGCTAAAAGTGAATGTGTCTGGTATGCGTGGTGGTGGTTCACCAATACAAATGCGTGTAGCTTGGGGATGCCAAGAAATATCTAGCCAATCCCGCCTTTTCATAGTCCGTAAGGCTATGGCAATAGTATAGCGATCACGCTGGAAAACCTGTTCTGTTCGCGCAGGTAGCCAGTTAGCCCGTAGTTCACCACAGGTAGCTTTGAGAGTTGTAAAATCAACTGGTTGCAAAACAATTAGTCATCCGATTTTAGATTTTGGATTTTGGACGTTCGGGAGCCTTAGTCGAACGATTTCGGTTTTATTCCTCGGATGAATCCGATGGTTTATACCATTAAGGAATTATTGTTACCAATAATATAGTTTTTTCTTTTTGGCTCAGAGCCAAAAGGAAAACCGTCAGATATTCCGATTTCCTTCAGAATCATTCTAACGGTCTAACACTTTTTCCTGTTATTGCCACGGTGAAGGAATAGCAGTGGTTGACAGCACCTTGTCTGCCATTAACCTCAAAGCTGTTTTACTACAGTTCGGGCAGGTAATTTCCAGATACTGTGAAGCTGTGACATCTACCTCACTCAAAAGACCTTGTTTACAATGCCAGCATTCAAAAATCACTCTACTAACTGGTTCATTACAATCTAATATCTTAATGTGTTGAGAAGCCGTTGGTTCACTGTCCAGTTTTCTGGGCCTGGGGAATTTTTTGATTTCTTGGACTTCCATCGTTTTTCCTGCTTGACTCTCTATATAACTGTACCCTCTGCGCTGGGAGTGAACAAAGTTAAACTCATCAGTTTTCGCACTTAATAGAAAAAAAAGGCTCAACACCCCATAAAGTATATGATTTTACCGTAATATTTAATACAAACGAGATGTTACTACTGCGTCGTGTTGTCAACGATATAATTATGTTTAATAACTCACTAAATAACACTATGTCCATTAACATCATTAAAGAACATATTGAGATCACTCCTGGTATTTGTGGAGGAAAACCTCGCATTGCTGGACATCCTATCCGAGTGCAGGATATTGTAATTTGGTATGAACAAATGGGAATGTCTCCCGATGAAATTCTCTACCATTATCCTAGCATTACCTTATTTGATATTTATGCTGCTTTGCCATATTATCATGATTATGGAGAGTAGATTAACCAACAAATTGCACAATCAGAGGCTTTGATTTAAGAAATCCAAGCACAAACTCCTTCAATTTTGGAGGAAAAGCTGAAAAAACGCGATGACTGAGAGAGTTAACTTTTAGATGTAAGTAATGTAATTACATTAGGTTTACGTCGTGGAAGAATTGATGTGACTACGACTCCAGAAGTCGGATTAACTGGTGTATCAGACAGAGAACGAATTGCTTTTGCCTTATCTGAAAACCCTATCTTGATTACTCAGAATGATGATTCTGTCATACTTAATCGTGGCGGAATGAATCATGCAGGAATTACTTATTATGACCAAAGACGCCGCCGTTCAATTTGTGAAATCTTAAATACCTTAGTTCTGATTTGGGAAACACTTGAACTAAAAGATATGAAAAATTAGTTGAAGTTTTTATGAGATTAAAGCAAAGGGATAAATTAATTCAACATAGTCATTTAATTAAAAAGATGATCACTACATGATTTTTCCGTAGTCAATTTTGCTTGAAACATACGTACGAATACGATTAATTTCGATACAGTAGGTGATTTAATTTATATTAAATTATACCAACTAAAAACTTGTAATACAGAAAATCTTATAGTATTCTATTCTCATTTAGGCTAGTGAATCGCTCAACTAGACTCAAAGCTTTGGTTAGTGGTCTTTAGGAGATTTTTTGGGACTGTTGCAAGATGTAAGTTTGCAAAGTTAACTCGATATTCTTAGATACATTTCTCTTTTGTATAGATAAGAGAATCACAATCAGAAAAAGAAGTTCAAATAACATTCAAGATAATAACTCTAACCTAAAAATACAAAGACAAATTCAAAAAATTATCCTTGGAACTCCAGGAACTGGAAAAAGCCATAAAATTGAATATGAAATCATTCCAAGTTTCGGAATAGAAAATTCAGAAAATTTTGTCAAAACAGTTTTCCCCCCAGAATATACTTATGGTTATGGGTAAACTTGTGCCAATAACAAAAGGTAAAAATGTTAGATCAAAAAAGTTTTATGAAGGTGCTCTTCCGATGGCTAATGCTAAATATTATCAAAAGATAATTGAAAAATCTCAAGATATAATCAACAATATAGATTTTTAAAATTAGAATAAGGAGAAGAAGAGGAAAGAATTAAACAGGCTCATAAAGATGCTTGTAATGAAGCCCACAAGGTTATTTTAGTTATAAAATTAATTGAGGTAATTATTCAGCTATCTTTGGAACTATTTTTCAAGTTTTAGATATACAAGATAATGGATGGTCATCTTATTTAATTAATTTTAGAAAAATTGAATTATTAACTATACTTCAATTATTAGGTGTTTATTAGGTGTTGCAGAAATAGAATTAGCAGGTAATAATTTCGAATAGAAATTTCCAGGTGAATCAGAGAGAAGAACTCTATTTTTTAAAAAATAGTTTATTCCTTAAATATGAGTATTGAAGATCGCTCAATTAACAATCCTCCTAATCCTAATCTCTCAATTGTTGGAACAATGAATGAATACTTCTGATAATTCTATTGACTTTATGGATAGTGCATTTAGACGCCGTTGGGAATGGGAATTTTTAGATTGTGTGAAAGTAAACCTGAAACTACAAACTATTCAGGATTTGATGTTGATAATTGGCGCAAGTTAGTTAAACAGATTAATATTTTCATTAAGAGTCATCATGATTCAGTTAGAGGAATGGAAGATAATCAAATCGGATATTACTTCATCAAACCACTAGTCAGTTCTATAGATACCCAAAATAAATTAATGTTCTTTTTATGGGATAGCGTTTTTAGTCGAGATAAAAAACCATTAATAAATTTGTTATATATATCAATATCCCAACTAGTTAGATTTGGGGATTTCACTAAACTATATAACAAATTGATTATAAATATAATGGCTTTTACTTCTGAAGTATAGGAATATCACAAGCATAAATTATTATTGATCTTTCAGAACTTAAGCTAGTTACATTAGAAGAAAGAGAAAGAGGCGATAATTTTGTTGGTATTCGTAAATCATCATTAACAAAAAGCCTTTGATTTTGTCTTCATAATGGTCTTGATAAAGATAATCGTGATGGTAATTTCAGGCAAATAAACGATCCATTTCTCAAAAATAACCGTACCCTTAATAAATTTGAAAAAGATACTAAGCATAGTGAAAAATTTAAAATAAATCAACCTGAATATCAAAAAGAACAATATCAAACTACTCTTTCTTCCGGTGGAGTTACCTTTGAAACAAAGAATGGAGAACCTTGTGTTATCCATAGTAAGATTAAATTAAAATAATTGGGCAGGTTCTGCTTATAATGATCTAGCAATTCATGCTATTCAAAACAAGAGTAGTCGTACTGAGAAAATTGAATTGGTTATTCTCAAATTTATAAATATTTAGATAAAGCCATTTATTTAGATGATAATATAATTCATGTTGCAACAATGAGTTTCCCACGCTCATTAGTTCGTTACAAAAGAACGGATTTAAGTGATATATACTGCTTTATTCTTGATGGAATTTTCCAGCAGTTAGAGGAAGATGCACGTGATAATATTAAACTTTATACTCAAGATATTAAATTCTTTACTGAACGATTTAAAGATAGCTACTTAAGTAATAACCGGTCTATTTCTGATGGTGATACTTATGCTGCAACAATTAATATTTTGAAAGAATTACTTGAGCAAATAGATCATCATACTTTCTATCAACATGCTGACTATTGGGAACTTTATGAAGCTATGAAAACTTTTTTGGAGAACTAGATTCACATAAAAATGACGGAGAATATTGGCGAGTTAAAGGATATTCTCTAGTTTGGTAAGATATATGTAATACATACTTCTTTAGCCAGTAAAAAAATCATATTTGCTATGCTGACATGGATATAGTGTTAAGAAATTTTGATACTTATCAAAGAACAAGTGAACAAGAAAATAGAGTAGGTAATTATTGTACTCGTGATAGTTATAAAGATTGGGGAGGATGGATTTATATAACAACTTCCAATATTGAATATCCTGAGCAAAAAGGATATTTTGGATGGAATCGACTATTGGGACTTAAACAAAAGTTAAGAGTAAAAAGGAGTATAATGTAATTTCAGTATAGCTTTCACGTTAAAAGAAGCTGATGACAGAAACCACTGCCGCAGCAATGGCACCATGGTTTGAAATATCAGGGCGAACGGATGTAAGTATGGTAGATATATACTAAGAAAGGAGAAAGGTAGCGAGGGCTGATGATATAGAGGTTGACTAATGAGGCTCTGATGGTAAAGTCATTGTAAAAGTAGAAGAAGAAAGTCCCAAAAA
>ERZ1034427.41-NODE-41-length-27846-cov-32.270735_pt1 | contig 27846 bp, 30 predicted proteins | sample MGYA00520607_ERZ1034427 | MGnify/ENA primary metagenome ERZ1034427 (study PRJEB33736, sample SAMEA104288489) | Azolla caroliniana | place: Brazil | collected 1987 | study: EMG produced TPA metagenomics assembly of the PRJEB19522 data set (Is there foul play in the... | reverse complement strand
TATAATTATGCTACTTCCTCTTCTCTCCTCAACATTTACTTTATAAATCATCTCTGAAAGCTACACCGAAATTGTATTATACTCGTTTTTACTCTTAACTTTTGTTTAAGTCCCGCTAGTAGTTTATTTATTGTGAGAATGAATGATTACTGTTAAATCAAACCACATTGACTATGAGTTCCTGAGTGACCTTGGCGTGCTCCTCACCCCCTCGCTTGTTTAATACAATATCGAGAAAGAAGTAACTTTGGGAGTCATGCTCAATTTCTGCCAAATTAATTTCCAGATTTAGAAATCCTTATTTCCGATAAATACACGCGCTAATTACAAGTATTGGAGAGAGGTATTTACAGCAGAATTCAGCAATCAGGAGTGAACGCTGCTTGATGTTCGATAGCGCAGCGTGCTGTAAACAACAATATCCCCAACTTAATAGAGAAATCGGGGATATGAGAGTGAGCGATTTTTATAAATCAGATAGGATTGGTATTATAATATATAAAGAAATATTAAAAGTAATGATTTAACAACTTATTTATATACTGGAAAAGTTGTTAAACCTCTGAGGGAATATTATCTACTAAGCGATCGCTCCGTTCACCGCAAGCATCACGAATGTTTGTCAATTGGTCTTGGCTATTAACTGGACATCGTGGTGATGGTAGTTCATTATTAGGCCAAGTCGATAGATAAAAACAAGGACACAGTAATGATGGCATACCCATTGTCTTAATGGGTATCGGCATAGCACAACGTCCACAAGCAAGGACTTCCCAAGTGGGTGTTAGGAGTTCAGCTATGGTTTCTTGTGTACCTTCTAAATAACATTCACTGATTTTTAAGGAAATAATTTTCTCCCAGCATTCTTCAAATTCCGGACTATAGCGCTCGCCATTTAATACAGATGTAGGTAACAGGCTTGCTTCTCCATTACCTACTATCACTTTTTTCCCTAACTGAAACCAGTGAGCGAGATATTTTTTAACGTCTTGTTTGTTTGCCATATTTTGATTTTAGTGGCTAATTCAGAAATTTTACCTGATAAATCTTTAATTTTGAATTAAGACTTGGCAGGTGGTAAGGGAAAACCCAGAACACTGAGATTAAGAACATGACCACCAGTAACCAAGTAAACTGTTTCACACACTGAACCTAACTGACGGATTAAAGCACCAAGGCGATCCCGAAATGTTCGACCCATAGGATAAGCTGGAATCACACCCCAACCAGTTTCTTCGGCAACGAATAGCAAATCAGCCTCAACTAACGGTATTGCTTCTAACAACTCTCCCAAGGTCGTTTCCCAACTTAAATCATCTTGCCCTATGAAATTAGCTACCCAAGTTCCTAAAGAATCAACCAAAATACAGGTGTTAGGCTTGGCATCTGTTAAGGCAGTAGTAAGTTTTACAGGTATATTCAGAGTTACCCAATCTTCAGGACGGCGTTCTTTGTGTTTTTGAATGCGTTGTTGCCACTCTTGATCACGGAAATTCTCAGTAGCTGTTGCTATATAAATAACTGGTTTTCCCGATTCAATAGCTAGATATTCAGCCCATTCACTTTTACCTGAACGTGCTGGGCCTGTTATTAATATAACTCTACTCATAATTCTATCAGACTCCTCGTCTCTTTTAGGGTGCGTCAGACTGGATATACAATAAAGAGAAGTTTCCGTTTCTTAATTCTGTCAATAATTTGCACTCTTAACACACTCTGAATACAAATTAGTCAATACCACCAACACAAGTTTCAGGATCTCTCTATGAAACCAGGCTTAAAACGCATTGAGGCAACTCTACATGATTTGGGGATACGCACTACTGACTTGTCATCAGAAACAGGTGATGCTACAAAACGCCCCTTCTCCTTTAGGATTAGCGTTGGATCTACCAAATCTAGAGAAAGCAAAGCAACTTCAGATGATGAATGCATAAATACAGTTAATAACGATATAAATACGGAAATATCTTCAGATTCACAGCCAGATTTATTTCCCAAACATAATTCCGTACAAACTTTTCCTACTGAGGAGAATGCAGGGAAAATGCCCAGCTTACCTAAGTTTAAAACACCAAGCTTTAGTAATCATCGGCACGGAGCAAATCCAGCATTTGCCATGAATCTCTTGCAAGACATTCAAGAAACTGTGGGAGGTTGGCAAACAGAACTACAACTAATTCTCCAGCAAATTCAGGATATTTATTTAGAAGGTCCAGTGATTAATGGTTGGTTAGAATCCAATCCTCAAGAATCAGAACTAGGGGGAACTGCTACACTGCGTCACGCGGAAGTTGAGCGGCTAATGCATTACGTAGAAGAAATTTGTGAACCTAGTGATAAGATACCTTATTACTCCTCATGTACTGACTACCGCCTGTGCGGAATCAATGCTGCTGGTAAGGTCTGGTCGCGTCAATGTCCAGTCGAACAAGTGCCAAATGTGAGTATGGCCATTGCCCGTTACCAAAAATTACGTCAACTGTTTGGGCGCAAACAATATTTAGAAACTCGCTTGAGCCAACTAGCGGAAACACTTGTAGCGTTGCATAGTCATATACAACAAGTATGAAGTTGTAGTAAAGTGTGCAATGATGTCTCGTAAAAATTATCAGTACCACACTGTATATTAGGTTTCTATACCCGTAATTATAGGGTAAATTAACAGGTAAAGAGCAACTATAAAATTCAATGTAAACTAGAACTCAAAAGTTATGATAGCAGTATGCACTGGAATGAGTTACAAAATTTACGTAACAAGCCTTACATCAAAAAGCTTTTAACCCTGTTCTCTATTCCCTGTTCCCTGCTATATACCAATCAAGAGAATGCCAGATATCCAAATCTCTGTCCTCATTTGTACTCACAATCGAGATACCTACTTAGGTGCAGCAATTGATAGTCTATTAGCACAGGAGTTTACAGCTAACTTTGAAATTGTGGTAGTGGATAATGGATCTGGCGATCTCACTCGTGAAGTTGTAGAACAAAGATCCAGCCATCCCCACCTCAAGTATATATTTGAACCTACCCTTGGCTTATCCGTAGCTCGCAACACAGGTGCTAAAATTGCCAGTGCGGAAATTCTCGCTTATTTAGATGATGATGCAGTAGCCACTCCCCAATGGTTACAGGTTTTGTATTCTGCATATCAAGATAATTCTCAACTAGTGATCGCAGGAGGCAAAGTTACTCTGATATGGCCTCCAGACATCAAACCACCAAAATGGTTATCTCCCGGACTAGCTGCCAACTTAGGAGCCTATGACTTAGGAGACAACATGCTCTACATTCAACAGCCAGGTTCAACCCCAAGAGGCTTAAATTACTCCATCAGACGCAGTTTTCTAGAAGAAATAGGCGGTTTTGATCCGCAGTTAGGACGAGTAGGCAAAAACCTATTATCCAATGAAGAACTGCAAATGACTGAATTTGCCCTTCAGCGTGGCTGGCAAGTCGCTTATCTTCCCCAAGCCTTAGTAGCTCACAAAGTCGCCCCAGAACGCCTCAAACCCTCCTGGTTCTTAAGTCGGGGTTGGTGGCAAGGTATCAGTGAATGCTATCGAGAACAACTTGCTGGTCAAGCCGATATTAGCCAACTACAACGAGGTAGCGAAAAGTTTGTACGTGGCTTATATAAATCATTACAATATATTACTGATCCAGCCGAAAGATTTGATAAACTAGTTTATGTTTATGGTCAGATTGGTTACTTAAAGGCGGCAATTCACAGACTTCTGTTTAAAGAGAAAAAAAAATAACTTAAATTAATAGCTTCTTATGACATGTTATTATGACATCTAAAATACCAGTTTCCGTACTTATTCCTGCCAAAAACGAACAAGCAAACCTACCAGCTTGTTTAACAAGTTTACAACCAGCCGACGAAATTTTTCTCGTCGATTCCCAAAGCACTGATAAAAGCATAGAAATTGCTGAAAGTTACGGTGCTAACGTCGTACAATTTAAATTTAATGGCAGTTGGCCGAAAAAGAAAAATTGGTCATTAGAAAATCTACCTTTTTGCAATGAATGGGTACTAATCGTTGATTGTGATGAACGCATTACACCTGAATCTTGGGCTGAAATTGCCGGAGTAATTCAAAACGAAGAATGTAATGGTTATTATATCAATCGCCGTGTATTTTTCTTAGGGAAATGGATTCGTCACGGAGGAAAATATCCTGATTGGAATCTCCGGTTATTTAAACATCAAAAAGGCCGTTACGAAAACCTCAGCACCGAAGATATTCCCAACACAGGGGATAACGAAGTTCACGAACACGTCATCTTGCAAGGAAAAGTTGGGTATCTCAAACATGAGATTCTCCACGAAGACTTTCGGGATTTATATCACTGGTTAGAAAGACATAATCGCTATTCTAATTGGGAAGCCCGTGTTTATTTGAATTTGCTCATAGGTAAAGATAAAAGCAGCACCATTAGCGCAAATCTATTTGGTGATGCAGTACAACGCAAACGCTTCTTAAAAACCGTGTGGGTACGCTTACCATTTAAACCATTATTAAGATTCATTTTGTTCTATATAATTCAGAGTGGTTTTTTAGATGGCAAAGCCGGATATATTTACGGTCGTCTATTAAGTCAATATGAATATCAAATTGGAGTCAAACTTTACGAATTACAGACTTTAGGTGGAACATTAAACGTTGCTAAAACCCCTGCATACACAGCTAAACCGGTAAATCAAGAAGTTGAAAAAACAGCAATTTAATTCATTAGTCATTATCTATTAGTCATGAGTTAAAAACCTATAAACTACTCACCCAGTCCCCAATCACCAATGAACGATGACAAACCATTTGTAGATTTACGGAAATATGACCAATCCCGGTTTGATCGCGGTCGTCCAGGTTGGTATGTTTTATTATGGTGGTTAGTGCAGGCGATCGCATTTCCCCTCACTCTCCACCCACTAAATAATCTCCGTTGTGCCTTACTGAGGCTGTTTGGAGCTAAAATCGGCAAAGGCGTAGTAATTCGACCCACAGCCCGTTTTACCTATCCTTGGAAAGTTACCATCGGTGCTTACAGTTGGATTGGTGATGACGTAATATTCTACAGCTTGGATCAGATTCACATTGGTGAACAGTGCATAGTTTCCCAAAAAAGTTACCTGTGTACAGGTAGTCATGACATCCAAGATCCAGCCTTTAGTTTGAAAACTGCAAGTATTACCATCGGTAACGGTGCATGGGTAGCAACAGATTGTTTTATCGGCCCAGGAGTAGAAATTGGCGCTAATGCCGTGATAGGTACGCGTAGTAGTGTATTTACTAATATGCCACCAGGTCAAGTTTGTTGGGGGAGTCCCTGTCGTCCCGAATATCCAAGAGTTAGAGAATAGGGAGCATTTACATTAGAAAAATTTGAGTAACCTTTCCGCACCCAGTTTTCAGCCCCTATGAGTATTAGATATAGGAATCCTATTCCCTGAATAAATGAGATTCCGTACCAAATTAGTTATAAACGGATGGATTCAGAAATCATGAGAATTAGGGATTAAAACTGCTCAACAGATTCATAATTCCGTCCATCTATTGAGCTAGTACCGCAGGACGGAATTTAAAATTTAAAATCCAAAAAAAATCATCATATTTTCCCACCAAGAAGTTGTGAGATTTCCGACACTCAGCTTCATTTTTCGGCGAATATCTTGAATGTTCTAGTTTTTGAACTGCGCTAGAGTCTGCGCTTCTCTTTCAAAACGCCGAGATAAAGACCGTTTATATTCTCTACCAGCAGAACATTGTACATTTCCTGTCAACGGATGTTATAAAAGATAACTTCCTTGAAAAGATTCTCGGTTGGAATTTGTTTGAAACATCAAATCTTCGGGAAATTTATTACGAGTCTAGCAGACCTACAAAGGGGTAATGAAAACATTATTGGTGGGGAAAGGACAACCAAAGTCAGGTCGCGCTATTCTATCATTACCAACATTATTATCTAACCAAAATACACCTGCTTGCTTGAGTTCTTCATTGTTGGGATGTTCAGCAGAACAAGGATCAAAACTTCTTACAGCAAAGTATATTCAAGAAAAGTCGCTTTTATTTTCTTGAATATACTTTGCTGTAAGAAGTTTGGAACATGGATTTATAAAAATCGCCAAATTCGTTTTTCACAGAAACAGGAAGATTGACACTAGAAGGGACTTTTAGTGTGCGGTACTTAGTGACTTGAGCCTGTCCTTTGGGTGACAGAATATAAACAATTAAATCCTGCTCAGACGTGGCATTAATCATACCTAAACGAATGGGTAACATAAACTTGGGTGACTCCTAGGGAACTTGCAAAGGTCGTATAAATTGATAACCTAATTCCTCAAATTTATCTAAGTTAGCTTTAGCAACAAAGAACTTTATGGAAGAACGAATGTAAGGTTTTAGTAATTCATTTGCCCCTCTAGCAATTTTGTAACCATTACGTCGCCAAGTTTCTAAACCACCAGACTCTTTGGCGCTGAGGATGTGAACATCATGTTCACCAACATTGAACCGTGCTTCAACAGTGACACCCAAACACAGTGACACCCAAACTATTATCTTGTGTCCTATTTTCCTCCGCACTTCCTCTTATCGCTGCTGCCATTAGTACTGGTATATCCAGTGTTTTGTCAGCTGGGGCCCATGGGTCTTCATCAAAATATTCTACTAATCTAGGGGCCCTAAAAGGGTCTAATCTTTCAATAATTTTAGGCTCAGCAACACGCCACACACTTGTTTCTCTTTCATTACTGTTGGTACAGGCACGAATAGAGCAAAATCTTCAACTTCACCTTGAAAGTCATTAGCCATTGTTAATACTGTTTGATTTCCATCTCTTGCAATAACCACTTGAGAAGCTTGGTTGTAGAATTTAGTATCGGCTTTGGCAACATAAAAACCATAAAAAGCTATCGCTTTAGGTGCAAAAGGGAAGATAGTGAAAAGTGCTATTATTAAAAGCATAAATAGGTTAAATTATTTCATTTTTTTGGTGATGGGTGATTGGTGATTAGAGGTAGAAATAGAAAAGCTTGATATATAGAATAGCTCGATATCATCCTTTCAATTTAGATGATCTTTTTCTCTTTTACTCTTGAATTTATGAACTCCTTTTCTTCTTCTTTCAGCCAAGAAAACTTGGGTGAGAACCAAAGAGTATCTATGAGAATAGTTAATGGTACAATGGCAAATAATGCCCAAAAAACGGCGGTAGAAAGGAAGAAGTAATTCCGCAAAATAAAGGTGAATAGGGCAATACAAACCGCCCAAACTATACAACCTGTACGTGTATTAGGAATAGACTGGGGATCTGTCACCATAAATAAGGCAAACAGTATTAAAGCCCACCTTCCGCCAAGGCTCTCACCTCATAGCCATGCCGTGATGTATGTAACTTTTCATGATCTGCGACATAATTTTGCTCACCGAGCACGTGAAGCCGGATGGACTTTGGACGAGGTTGCTTATTATCTCGGTCATATCATCAAAAAGGGAACTCCAGCTATTCAAACTACGGTTTGGTATACCCAAAGTAGCCCTTGAGCAAGTGAAAGACAAGCTTACCTTGCTCAAGGGCTAAATCGTCTCTTCGCCATGTTACCCAAGTTCTTTTACTATTGAGATGACTCCAAAACATTTTGCAAATAAGCAGGATGCTTATTTGCAATTAATTTGAGCCACAAATTGTCTTGTTTGCAAGCCGGAGCATTTATGTTTGCGAGCCGCAACAGGTATGGGCTGCGCCAACAAAATTCAAGATTCAAATTTTCAAAAACCCTTTCCTCTAGACTATTGTTCAATCCCAAATCCAAAATCTGAAATTCTCCTGTCTCCAATTACTGACAGACCCATTTCCATAGAGGATGAGTAGAACCCTGTTGACGTATTCGACAAACTTGTTTTTCTAAACGTTGCTTTTCTGGTTGCGGTAGTCCCACCAGAATATTGCGACCTTGCCAAACTAAAACCAAAACAGTCATAGCGATACAAAAGGCTAGACCCAAAGTAGATAGAGGATGAAAAAAGAGTCCATAACGCACAGCCGACCAAGTAAAGTATTGTTGCCATAAAGCAATTTCTGAACGTAAATCCCACAAACAAGCAGGTGAAATAATCAGCCATAAACAGCAGACAAACAACCACCTGCCATATACTGTCAACTGGTGTAATCTCTGTACTTGCTCAAGGAAAGAAACATCAGAGTTATAAATGATCGAGTCATCAATTGGTGGTTCTTCTTGTTCAGCCATAGGGCAATAACAATTTTATAATTTGGATTTTGGATTTGCAATTATGACTCTAGAATTCTGCTGAAAGCAGTTTTCATGTATTTAGACCACACCGTAAATTAATCAATTTCTTCCTTTGCACGAAATTTTCATTAAAGGGTGTTTGAAAAGTTGGAAAAGGTATAATTTGTAATTTGTCATTCTGTATCCCTTCGGGACACTGCGTGAACGCGAAGCGTGCCGGAGGATCTAGAATCTAGGGTTTGAGCGATTACTCTGAGATGCTGCGCTAGGTACGCTGCGGGAAGCAAGCTACAGCATGAGTTTTCAAACATCCTCTTAAAGTGCGGTTAATTTACCTGAAAATTGCTGTTGCTATTTTCTCTATTAGACCTATTGCAAAATTGTTTATGTGGTATGATAGAGAAATTTACATTTTATGTATTTTTGGTGTTCTTTGGGCTCGCTAATTCAAACATAACCCTCTAACTCTAACTTTTGTCTAAAACAAATACATCCCCCGATTATAAGGTAAAATTAATTCTGCAAGAGGTCTATTAACCATCCTAGGAACTAACAGAGTTATCAATGTTTTCAATTGTGCCTGTACGCTCTCGCCATAATGTTAGCAGTGTACTGGCAATGAAAATGCTGGAATAAGCCCCCATTAAAAAGCCAATAATTAAAGCTAGAGAAAAATTCCTCAAAGTTTCACCGCCAAATAGAAAAATAGCGGTTAAAGTCAGCAAAGTTGTTAAAGTAGTGTTGATTGACCTGGATAAAGTTTGATTGACAGCATCATCAACAATATCAGCAATAGGTCTGTCAGGATTAATTTTGAGAGTTTCCCGGATGCGGTCATAAATTACCACTGTGTCGTTAACTGAGAAACCAGTGATGGTTAGCAAGGCAACAATAAATAGACTATCTACTTCTATACCTGCAACTAGACCTAAAATTGAGAATGCCCCCACTGTCACCAAAATATCGTGAAATAAGGCAACAATGGCAAAAATTGCATAGTCTACCTGGAAACGCAAGCTCATATAAATAGTAATACCTGTAAAGGAAACTACTAGAGCTAAAACACCAGATCTAAAAATTTCTCTTCCTAAAGTCGGACCAACAGAGTCAATTTGGTTTTTCTGCAGGTCAAAAGCACCGATTTTTTCGCTTAATGCGTTTTGTAAATTCGTGCGTTGCTCGGTTTCCAGGTTTTTTGTGCGGATGGTGATGCCATTTTCTTGGCCATTTTCAGAGATTAATTGAATGCTACTATCTCCAAGTCCTTGGTCTTTAGCGACTTCCCGAACGGTGTTAATATCTATTGGTTTGTCACAGTTACCAAGCTGGCTACAATCCCGCACTAATTGTAAGCGTGTCCCACCGATAAAATCTAAACTAGGACGTAATGGTGCTTTAATGTTGGGATTTTGCGAAGAAATCACCATTGAGATGATACCACTGAGAATGATGGCTGCGGAAATAGTCCACCAAATACTCCGAGCTTTGTTAATACGTAATGTCATTAAGCCACCTCAGCCTTATTTGATGCTGGCAGTTTGGGACAGTAGAGTTCTGTTTTCCGCCAAGAGGGAATGGAAACAGCTAAAAACATCAAGGTACGACTACAGGTGATGGCTGTAAACATACTGACACCAACTCCTAAAGCTAAGGTGAGGGCAAAGCCTTTGACTAAACCAGAACCTAACCAAAATAGGGCGGCACAAGCTATCCAGGTAGTAACATTACTATCTAAAATACTGGAAAATGCCCGGTAAAAACCAGATTCTATAGAACGATATAATGATTTACCTGCTCGCAATTCTTCCCTTGTTCGTTCAAAAATTAGTACGTTGGCATCTACAGCCATTCCAATACTGAGAATAAAACCAGCAATTCCTGGCAAGGTGAGGGTGACACCCAATAAGCAAAATGTAGCCCAGCTTAAAAGGGAGTAGATCACTAGTGATACATCAGCAATAAGGCCTGGTAGTCTATAGTAGACTACCATGAATATCAATACTAAAATTAGACCACCGATACCGGCGTAAATGCTCCTTTGAATACTGTCTTTACCCAAGGTTGCGCCCACTGTTCTTCTTTCAGCGATTTCTACAGGTACGGGTAAGGCACCACCTCTTAATTGTACACCTAAGTTGTTAGCTTCTTCTGCTTCAAGGCGTCCTGTAATTACTGCAGAACCGCCTGTTATTCCGGTGGAAGCAAATTCTACTCCTACGGTGGGAGAACTAATTAATTCTTTGTCTAGAAAAATACCGATGCTGCGACCTGTTCCTGCTAACTTTTTTGTTAAGTCAGCAAATAGTTCACCACCTTTAGGATCGAAGCGGATGGCTACATTCCAGTTAGTACCTTGGGTGGGTTCACCATAGGCATCTTTGAGGTATTTACCTGTGAGTGGTGGGTTGGTGCTTTCAAATAATTCGGTGATCGCTCGGTTATTGTTCTGCAACTCTTCTTGATTTTTGGCGATCGCTTCTTTATCGTTGCTCTTTCTCAACTCTTCTTGTTTGGCTTTTAGTTCTTTTCGTGATACTTGTAGCGCAAATATTTGAGTCTCTGTATTTGGTTTTTGAGTCCGAAATTCTAACTGGGCTGTACCACCTAGTACCCGTTCTGCCTGTTCTGGATCATTGACTCCAGGCAACTGCACTAAAATTTTATCAGTACCGACTGTTTGAATCACTGGTTCAGAAACGCCTAGACCGTTAATACGACCTTCGACGACTTTTTTCACTGCTTCCAATTCGCGTTCGGTGATTTCCTTAATTTCCTCGCTTGGTTTCACCTGAATTGTAAGCTGTGAGCCTCCCCGTAAGTCCAGTCCTAAGGGTACAGGAATTGTCGCAATCACCGTAATAGCGGCGATTACCAAAACTATAATTAACGCTAATAGCGCTCGCTGTCTTTGCATACCATCACTCACAACTGACAAAGGCTATAATAGCGTTCTTTTTGTCAGGTTTGAGTAGAAGATTTCACAGGAGTCAGGAGTCGGGAGTTCAGGAGTCAGGAGTTAGAATGAATTTTCACCCTATTCCCTTATTACTGTCACCTGTTCCCTGTCACCTGTTCCCTTATTACTGTCACCTGTTCCCTGTCACCTGTCACCTATCTTCTAAACTCGCAAAGCTACCATTTTCTGTACAGCTTCGATAATTTGCTCTGGTTGAACAATAGTCAATCGTTCCAGATTACCGTTGTAAGGTGTGGGGATATCTTGGGAAGAAAGCCGCAGTACAGGTGCATCTAATTCATCAAACAAGCTGTCATTGATGGAGGCTGTTAACTCTGCACCAATACCACCAGTTCGCATACACTCTTCCACAATAACTACACGGTGAGTTTTACGCACGGATGCACCAATCGTATCAAAATCTAGAGGCTTGAGAGATATCAAGTCAATAACTTCTGGATTGTATCCTTGTTTTTCCAAAGTTTCCACCGCTTGCGTGACGTGATAACGCATCCGGGAGTAGGTGATAATTGTCACGTCTTTACCACGACGGACCACTTCTGCTTTATCCAGTGGTAATACATACTCTTCTTCTGGCAGATTTTCTTTTAAGTTGTAGAGTAAAACGTGTTCAAAAAATAAGACTGGGTTATCATCACGGATAGCTGCTTTCAGTAACCCTTTAGCGTTGTAAGGTGTGGAACAAGCTACGATTTTCAACCCTGGAACAGCTAGGAAATAAGCTTCTAAACGTTGGGAATGTTCTGCACCTAACTGTTTTCCCACACCCCCAGGACCACGAATCACCATCGGGATTTTAAAGTTACCGCCGGAAGTGTAGCGCAACATACCCGCGTTATTAGAAATTTGGTTGAAGGCTAGAAGCAAAAAGCCCATGTTCATACCTTCAATGATAGGTCTTAGACCAGTCATTGCTGCTCCTACTGCTATACCAGTAAAGCTGTTTTCCGCAATGGGTGTATCTAATACACGCAGATCACCATACTTTTTGCATAGGTCTTTGGTAACTTTATAAGAACCGCCGTAATGTCCTACGTCTTCACCAAGAAGAAATACGCTAGAGTCGCGCGCCATTTCTTCATCAATGGCTTCCCGCAGGGCGTTGAAAAATAGTGTTTCTGCCATTTAGACCTTTATTACAATTTATTGTTCTCAAATTTTATCGTCCCATCGTCCCTAATATCGTCAGAGATCGTACTCTTATCGGGGATTGGGGAGTGGGGATTGGGGATTGGGGATTGGGGATTGGGGATTGGGTAGCTAGCTAGCATTCCTCATTTTGAATTTTGAATTGAATTGCCCTAGTCTTCTACAACATAATATAAATCTTCAATCAAAACTTCAAATGTCCGTGCCAGCTTTTGCAGAGCAGTTACATCCACAGTGGCCAATCCCGGAGACTTAGCATAGTTTTTGAGCGTGGTGTATGCAATTCCTGAACGCTCTGAAACCTCTTTTAGCGTCCAGCCCTTCTCAGCGGCAAATTCCTTGACCCGCAACCTCACCAAGCCCATAGTTTATTATTTCTGCACTATTTCATACAAGTCTTCTATCAGCACGTTAAAGGTTCGCGCTAACTTGTGTAAGGATGTTACATTAACAGTTGCTAACCCAGGAGAACGAGCATAGACCTTGAGCGCACTGTAGCCTACACCAGAGCTATCGGACAGTTCTTTTAATGTCCAACCATTGTCAGCGGCGAATTCTTTAATTCGCAACCTTACTAAACCCATACTTGACAAAAGGTATATACTTACCCTTTACTAGTTCAAGTAATAAAAAACGAGCGCCCCTAGTCTACCAAACAAAAGTGCTATCGGCAATTTAAATAGCAAATATTAGTTTCAACCTCTTGGCATCTTTCACCCGAAAACCAAGTTTATCTACCCAAAAGATAGGAATCTATCACTATGATCACTATTGAATAATCGAAATCTAACTCTGTCAACCCTTTATTTCGCTTTGTCACCGAAGAAGAAGTTGCTTTAGTCTTAAAAATTACCGTTGCAGAAATCAAAGATATCCGGTGTTGGCCAAATGTAGTTTTAGTAATTTCCGAACATTTAGTTAGATTTTTTAGTTACGCGGACTTACCACCTATCTTAGCAGTTGAACCACTAACAAACAAAGATATTCTCACTTGGCGTAAACGGTGGTGGAAACACCTATGTTAAAAGAATTGAAGAAATTACGAGAAATTAAGGATATTTATGAATTAGCTACTGTTGCTTAGTGGTAAACAAGTATCACAGTTATTTATTTTAACTCTACTCATCATGTTATTGATTCAAGAATAATATCAGGCTCAAAATAATCCCTTGCATAATCAGTAAGAGTTTTTGCTTTAGGTTAAAGTGGAGTATAGTTTTTACTATACTCTAACTCCATTGATAAAATATATTCATCTGTTATCTCATGTTTAAATTTAGATATTGATAGTTCTTTTTCTAATTCATCAACAAACTTAAATAATATTTGACTAGCAATAATAATATTGCTATGTACTGTACATAAAAAATCATTGATTAATTCAGTCATTTTCTCGGTAAGAACAGGAGACTCCCTGATAGATAATAGCTTTTTTCTTTCTGTGTAATAATTCTGAGTTAGTATGAGAAGAACTCGCTACATAGCTATGATAGGGCCATATTTTTAAATCTGTAACAAATACGATAAGTAATTTGTTCAATTGAGTATTGCTGAGACAGAACAATTGTCCACTAGTACATCAAAAATACAAACAATCTCACGCAAAGACACTCAAATACTCTCTGCGTCTTTGCGTGAGATAATACTGAATTACAACCACCTAGCCGCATCTTTAGCGTGGTAAGTCAAAATCAAATCAGCACCAGCCCGTTTAAAGCCAGTCAAAGTTTCCATCACCACACGCTGCTCATCAATCCAACCATTTAAAGCCGCAGCTTTCACCATCGCATACTCACCAGAGACATTATATGCCGCCACAGGTAAATTACTAGCTTGCTTCACCTGCCAAATAATGTCCATATATGCCAAAGCTGGCTTCACCATCAGCATATCAGTGCCTTCAGCAATATCCAACTCAATTTCTTTGATAGCTTCACGGGAGTTACCGGGGTCCATTTGGTAAGTGCGTCTATCACCAAACTGCGGTGTGGAGTCTGCTGCATCCCGGAATGGACCATAATAAGCCGAAGCATATTTAGCAGCATAGGACATGATGGGTATATCTTGAAAACCCGCCTCATCCAAAGCTTCACGAATAGCCTGAACGAAACCATCCATCATTCCCGAAGGTGCAATAATATTCGCACCTGCTTTAGCTTGGGAAACTGCGGTTTTCTTTAATAATTCTAAAGTTGGGTCATTTAAAACTCTACCAGTTAAATCACCAGTTGTTAAATAACCACAATGTCCATGACTTGTATATTCACACAAACAAGTATCAGCCAGAATAATTAAATCAGGAACAGCTTCTTTTACTGCGGTTGCTGCTTTTTGAAAAATACCACAATCATGCCATGCACCTGTAGCATCTACATCCTTATCTTCAGGAATTCCAAATAAAATAATTGCGGGAATACCTAAATCATAAACTTCCCTTGCTTCTTCAACAATCTTATCTACCGAAAGTTGGTAAACACCAGGCATAGATTTTACTTCATTAGCAATACCTTCACCTGGAACAGCAAATAAAGGATAAATCAAATCATTGGTTGTTAAAACGGTTTCACGTACCATGCGGCGTAGTTGGGGATGGGTACGTAAGCGACGGGGGCGATGGGTAGGAAACATAAATAAACTGTTATCAAGGAAAGAGCAATGGACACACAAGAAAGCGTCATAAAAGCAAGGTTTTGACTTGCTCCCGTCCGACAAACTACAAACAGTGCTTAACTGTCTTTTGCCCTACTGTTGATGAAGCTGTGGGGCAATTTTGTATTTTACAACTTGGTTGACATTATTCCTATAGGAAAGTAAAAAAAAATCTTAAATATTCCTGCTGACTCATCAGAAATGTATGCTGTAATCAGAGGTAGATTAGCCTCAATTATTACTCTCTCGGGACTAAAAAATCCTGACGATAAAGGGATAACGAATAGGTGTATCAGGATTAGCAAAAACCTTAGTGATCGCCCAAATTGTTAGTCCCCAGTGTAGCAGATAACCTAGTCCTGCTAATGGTAATAATACCACTAATGGTAACACTAACCAACCAGTTAGAAAAAATAAACTTCCCAGAATAGCACCATAAAACCAGACGTTCAAATGGAAATTGATGGATTCTTTGGCGTTGTCTTTAACGACTGGATCGTCAGAGACCAATAATAAAGCCATCGGTAAACCAACGGAGACAACTGTGGTACTGAAAAAAATCGCTCCGTGAGATAAGGCTGATAACAGTTTACGTTTATCGCTGTCGTACATTCTGTGCTCCATAAATCTCTTTCATACTTTAATTTTATAAGGGAAAAGGCTGAAAACCCCAGAATAGATTATTCCTGAAATCTTTTTGGGATTTCATTCAGTAACTTTATCTTTTAAGCCGGGGATGAAAGCCAGGTGACGCGTTTACCCCTCACCGATTTTGATGTAAAATTATGGTGTGAGTAAGAACAACCATCTACACGATCAACCTTTCTAGACCAGTGAAATTCTGGCTACACTCAAAGGTATGATTATTTGGCAACTAGGGCAACAAATCAACAATGGTAGATTTATCATTCAATTCAGAGTAAACCCGTGGGTAGGGGTGGTTTTGGTATTAGTTACACAGTTTTAGAACCCCGCACGGCTAAATTATACGCCATCAAAACCCTGAACTCAACCATGCAAATGAGGTAAGACTTTGGAGAACAACAGGTTAAGTTTATTAACGAAGCCTTGACAATAATAATTATTAAGGATTTACAAGATGATAATGTTATACTAACATAACCTAACCTAGGTTGAAAAATAAAAGAAATCATGTCATTTTCGATAAAATTTTACCAAAAATAAGGGAGAAAATTACACTTCAATTCAATCAATATCAATGATGTAATGAAACCTCATAAAGACTGTAGGGTGCCTTAGGAGGGCGAAAAGATAATAAAATATAGAGATAAATTAAATACGCAACTTAACGCACCATTGATATTGTCTGAATTAGGATATCCAAGGATTTCAGGATTAATTGTCTTCGGTCACTTCCTTTTGACCTTTGTGCTGTCTTGATATATAACGACCTTAGACTATCACTTAGTTGGACTAATGATTCTGGAGACATCAACCATACTGCACGCTAATTATTCTCTCAGTATCCCTGGTTTTGGATCATTTTTTCCTTGGATTACTCTTATCAAAAAAGCCTAACTGCTCTCTAAATCGTTCAATCTTAAGTAAATATATTAGTTATTTGTCACCTAGCAACTTATCTGTTGGTAGTTCTTCCAGACCCTGGTTATTGATAGGAAACTCAAAATCTGGTTTTGGCATCAATTCACAAAAATACTCATTTATTGCCTTGAACAAGCTACCCTCAACCCTAACATGCCCAAGCCGTGTTCCATACCAGAATGTCTAGGGTTTGCTGAACGGCAACCGTGAGCAGAAGCCATCCAACCACCACCACGCACTACGCGACAATTTTTACATTCCAAGCAATAAACATCTCTATCACCAATTTCTTGCGGTCCTCCTTCAGATCATTCTGCAATATTCCCATGCATATCCTAGAGTCCGAAGGCATTAGCTACCTGAAAGTAACCAACTTCTCTTGTTTCTTGACGAAACATATTTTTAGGTTCTTTATTATAGGTGAAATCACCATCATAGTTGGCAATATCTGTGGTGATATTTTCCCTAAAATTAAATGGTGTAGTAGTTCCAGCACGACAGGCATATTACCATTCCTCCTCTGTCGGCAAGCTCTTTAACATCGGCAATTTTATTTAGTTCCCCATTGCGGGACAGGACAGCTAGCAGATGTATATCTGAGCCTACTACCATAACATTTTACCAACTTTTAAAAAATGGTTTTTTGAAACATTTTGTCGAAGCGACTGACGTTTTGGATCATTTTTTAGTTGGAATACTCTTAGAGTAAGCCACAAAATAAATAGACCTCTTGCAGAATTAACTTTATGTTATGGTGGGGGTTTTCTCTGTTTTAGCTAAAAGTTAGAGTTACAGGGTTATGTTTGAATTAGGGAGCCCAAAGAACACCAAAAATACATAAAATCTACATCTCTCTATCATACCACATAAACAATTTTGCAATAGGTCTAATGATCCTGTCTTGTCATGCTGAGTGTAGCGATCGCGAAGCGTGGCGTAAGCCATAGCAAGAATAAGCATATCTGAGATTCTTCACTATCTCTTTCAGAGACGCTCCGCGAACGTTCAGACTGACATTGGGCATTTCTTTTTGTGGAGTTCTCTTATTGAATTTTCCAGAGTTTCGGGACTGACAATTTTAGACTGGTATTAACTATACTCAACTTGAAAATCAGGTAACAGAAATATGAAATGCAATATTTGTAGTAATAGTGAAGGTGTACATATCTGCAACGTTAACAGAACCTATAGAAAAGGGGAAGAACTGCTGGTAATTGAAAATGTACCTATTATTAGCTGTCCTCATTGCGGTGAAAGTTACATGACAGCAGAAACACTGCACAAAATTGAACAAGTTAAGCTCAAATGCAAGATCTTTGCAGTTGCACGTTTTGTAGATGTTGTTAGTTTAAATGAGGATAATGCAGCTATTTCTCTAGAAATTATCAAAAGTGAGGCAAGTTTTTTGTCTGCAAAATTTAAAGAAGCGTTAGTTAATATTTAGTTCTTAAATCCTGTAAATCCTTAAATCTTGATTCAGGCAATCTGGCAAATCGAAAACAAGATACTAGACTATATGCGCGCAAATAAAAATTACCACTACTACTATATTAGACATAATGTAAGCTCTGCTATTTGTCAACTACCTCAGTCATAAATTTCTGAATTAAGATTGAGGAATCCGACGTAAGAATGAATATAATTAACAAATGTGTTTCCTAGTCTTGAAAAAGATTACATTCAATTAAATAAGGTTAAGAACAAATTACTGATTATGACTACTGAACTTGTGGAAGAACTGGGTAAAGCGGTGGAAATGCGGCGCAATTTTGCGATTATTTCTCATCCTGATGCTGGTAAAACTACGTTAACGGAAAAATTATTATTATACGGAGGTGCTATCCACGAAGCAGGGGCAGTCAAAGCCCGAAGAGACCAGCGCAAGGTAACTTCTGACTGGATGGCAATGGAACAACAACGGGGTATTTCTATTACTTCTACAGTGTTGCAATTTGTCTATCGTAATTGTCAAATTAATTTACTTGATACCCCTGGACACCAAGATTTTAGTGAAGATACCTATCGCACTTTAGCAGCTGCCGATAACGCGGTGATGTTAATCGATGCGGCTAAGGGGTTGGAACCCCAAACCCGGAAACTGTTTGAAGTGTGTAAGCTGAGGGGTATTCCTATTTTCACATTTGTGAATAAACTGGATCGTCCGGGGAGAGAACCTCTGGATCTGTTGGATGAAATTGAGCAAGAATTGGGGTTACAAACTTACGCAGTGAATTGGCCTATAGGGATGGGCGATCGCTTTAAAGGTGTATTTGATCGCCACCAGCGGCAAATTCATTTATTTGAACGCAGCGCCCACGGTAGCCGAGAAGCCCGCGATACCATCATCAATTTAGGTGAAAGCAGAATTGAAGAACTACTAGAAGAAGACCTTTATCACCAACTCAAAGATGAGTTAGAGCTATTAGAAGGAGCAGGAGGGGAACTGGATTTAGAATTAGTGCATGAAGGAACAATGACACCTGTGTTTTTTGGTAGTGCCATGACTAACTTTGGGGTGGAATTATTCCTCAAATATTTCCTTGACTATGCCCTCAAACCAGGTACACATAGGAGTAGCGTCGGCGAAATCCCTCCTACCTACCCGGAATTTTCAGGATTTGTCTTCAAACTCCAAGCCAACATGGACCCGAAACATAGAGATAGAGTAGCTTTTATCCGGGTCTGTACAGGTAAGTTTGAAAAGGATATGACAGTTAATCATGCCCGCACAGGCAAGGTTGTCCGTCTGTCTCGACCACAAAAACTCTTTGCCCAAGAGAGAGAATCAATTGATGTGGCTTATCCTGGTGACGTGATCGGTTTGAATAATCCCGGCGTTTTTGCGATTGGGGACACAATTTATACAGGTCAAAAACTGGAATATGAGGGAATTCCTTACTTCTCACCAGAGCTTTTTGCCACTCTCAGAAATCCCAACCCCTCGAAATTCAAGCGATTTCAAAAAGGTGTTTCTGAATTACGGGAAGAGGGTGCTGTACAAATTATGTACTCAAATGATGAAGCCAAGCGCGATCCAATTTTAGCAGCGGTTGGTCAGTTGCAATTTGAGGTGGTGCAGTTCCGTCTACAAAATGAGTATGGTGTGGAAACCATATTAGATTTATTGCCCTACAGTATTGCTAGATGGGTTAAAGGCGGTTGGGAAGCTTTGAATCAGGTGGGACGTTTATTTAACACGACTACTGTTAAAGACAGTATGGGAAGACCTGTATTGCTATTCCGTAATGAATGGAATTGTCAACAGTTGGAGGGAGACCATCCAGAGTTGAAATTAACTGCGATCGCCCCTGTATTTTCCAGTCAAAAACCGGATACAGAATAATTCGTTGTAATTAATTACTGCTTCCTTCTGCCTCCTCCTCCTGACTCCTGCCCCCTCCTCCTGAATAAATTCAGGGACTCGCATCATAATTGTTGAATTTTGAGTTTTCAATTTTCAGTTTTGAATTAGATCGCGTGTATTACCTAGCAGAAATTGGAGTACCACAAGTTCTATGCCTTCATATCAACAGCCGTCTTTGGAGGCTGGTTTAGCTGCCCTCAAGCAGGGAAATTACTACGCCGCAATTACTCAACTTGTACCTATTGCCAACAGCAAAAATCAGAGTAATACTTGTTTGCAAGCTCAAGTTGGGTTAGTCATAGCTTATGCGCATACAGGCGAAATTACTAAAGCAATTACCCTTTGTGATTATTTGATTAGAAGCACTAATCCGCAAGTTCAAGAATGGGCACAACGCGCTCTTGAATACTTGAACAAAGTGCAAAAACGCCACGAAAAAACCAGGACACTTGAAAATGGATTTGTGGCTTTTGATAATTCCTTAGCTACTCCTTTAGTTTCTACCACAACGCGACAACAAAAAGAAGGTATCCCAGAAAAAAATACTCCTAATCCTGATATAGATATCCCAAATACTACAGCCACTGAACCAGTTAGTATTTATTGGCGACACGCTAGACGTGCTAAGGTATGGCAACCTCTCCGTAAATATAACTCCATGCCATCCCGGCTGCTGGCGCTGGGAACATTCATAGCCATTTTTTGGGTATTGTGGGGATTAATCAGTTTGCTAATGGCTTTGATCACCCAAATTTTAGAAAAACTGCCTTATGTAAATCCATTGCCACTTTTATATAGCAATCCTGCGTCATTAATATTATTCCTATTATTGGTTTTACTCGGATTGTCTCCTTGGTTGCTAGATTGGCTATTGGCAAAATTTTATGGACAACAACCGCTATCTAAAGAAATCTTGTACAGCCACAGCCGTGAAGTACTCCGGGTGACACAACGTGCTTGTCAATTAAGACATTGGCCTGTTCCCAGACTCCAGATTTTACCAATGGCAGCACCAATTATGTTGACCTATGGTAATTTACCCTGCACAGCCCGGATTGTCGTTAGTCAAGGATTGTTAGAAAAACTAAGTGATGATGAAATATCCACTATCTACGCCTTGGCTTTAGGGCAAATTGGCCGCTGGGATTTTCTGGTAATGTCTTTGGCTTTGCTGGTGACCTTGCCAGTTTATCAGCTATATCAGCAAGCATCGACTTGGGGAAACAAGAGTGACAAGCAAATTTGGCGCTGGACTGCTACAGCTTTGAGTAGTCTGAGTTATGGAATTTGGTGTTTGCTGGCTGGTACGACTTTGCTTAATTCCCGGTTTCGGCTTGACTCTAGCGATCGCTACGCAGCTGAAATTACAGGAAATCCCAATGGGTTAATTCGTGCCTTACTCAAAATTGCCATTGGTATTGCTGATGATATCAAAAAACAAGAACACACGAGTTGGCAATTGGAAAGTTTAAATATTGTCGCCCCAGTTAGCCACCAACAAAGTCTGTGTTTGGGAAGCATTGCAGGACATCTACCCTGGGAATCATTCTTAATGTGGGAAAACTCCAATCCTTATCGGCAATGGTTTACTGTTAATAATAGCCATCCATTAATGGGCGATCGCATCCAACGCATAAGTCAAATAGCCCATCATTGGCATCTAGAAACTGAACTACATCTAACCATTCCAGAATCCTTCCCCGTTAAACCTCAATCCTTCCTATTACAAATCGCCCCTTGGTTGGGAATACCCCTGGGGTTTGTATTAGCAGGTATGTTTTGGCTAATATGGCAAACATCATACACATTTCATTTAGTCAACCTGCAATGGATCTATGATGATTGGTCTTTCATGACAGGGTTTGTGATGATCGGCTTTAGTATAGGTACAGTGATGCGGATTAATGCCTTCTTTCCCGAAATCAAACCTCTCGCGTTACAAGCTGATGACCAACTGCCTCAGCTATTAACCAACCCCTTTGTTTTACCAGTAGATAGCATCAGTGTCCGGTTTGTTGGTAAACTATTAGGCCGTCGTGGAATTAGCAACTGTCTATCCCAAGACCTGATTCTACAGTCCAGCACAGGTTTAGTGAAACTACACCATGTTCCATTGTGGGGACTCTCAGTTACTCCCCAAGAATTAATTGGTCGGCAAATTATCGTCACAGGTTGGTTACGACGAGGAGCAACACCTTGGATAGATATCCAAACCCTAGAAACTCAAAATGGCAAAACCATTAACAGCCCTCATCCTATTTGGTCTACTGTTTTAGCAGTCATCGCCCAAGCATGGGGAGCATATATTATGCTCACCGCCCAATCTGTTGGGGGTTAATACTAAAATTCTCGGCTGACTAGATGAAATGTAAACAGAAGTTGCTGATTTCTTTTCCAAATGTTACATTTATTCATGAAATCCATAGAACCCAAAGTAAATCAGCCCTCCAACCTGGTGATTAGTCTGGCTGCTAATACTAACCTATCCCCATTAGCTCCTCCCAACAGAGCAGCAAATCAACCAGCCAGTGGCTGGTTTTTATTTCAAATTTTTAACCTTTTGCAAAAATTGTATTTTATGCTACGATGCATTAATACTATACTATAGTATGGGCAAAAATGTAGGTGCTGAACTAGTTACGTAGAAAATACCGTGATAATGTTAAGAGATGGTATTTTATTCTGCGAATAAGAGCTAGGAAAAAATCATTTACTGTGGCGGACGGTGGGCTATTAAATTTACAATTCTTAGAATTAAGGTGGTATTAGCCGGGCGTATTAGTGGTTTTGTCCTAAATAAGCTTGATCCCAACAAAAAACTGTATTGTATAGGTTGATAGTTTGGATTAAAAAAATTGGTTTACGGCGATTTTAATTAATAGCATCTATTGAAAAGCCAAAGCCAAGTGATTGTTTTTGTCTTGTCATATTCATTTCAACTCTGGAGGTATAGTTCATGTCCGTTCGCCTGTATATAGGTAATTTGCCCAAAGAAGAAATAGATCGTCAAGAGTTGCAAGCAGTGTTTGCATCTGAAGGCGATGCTGTCACCACTAAACTAATTAAAGACCGCAAAACAGGCAAATGTCGCGGTTTCGGTTTTCTAACGGTGAACAATGACGAACAAGCAGACCAAATTATTGAAAAGTATAATGGTCAATTGTTCAAAGACACAGCCATCAAGCTAGAAAAAGCATTACCTCGGACAAAAGGTGAAGAAGGTGACGAGCAAGCACCCAAGCCTGCTAGTCAAGCTAGTAGCGCCCCCGCACCTAGCATCAACAAGGAAAACCGTCGTGACAAAGGCGCTAAGAAATCTCGCCGTGGTGGTGGTGGTGGTGGAAATCGTGAAACAACTACCACAGTAGATTCAGACGCAATTCGTCCCGATCCACGTTGGGCTGCTGATTTAGAAAAGCTGAAGCAGATGTTAGCCGCACAAGCGACTAACTAATCCTATAGGGTTGGAAACAGTAACTTGACAACTATTCATCTATTGGCAAATGTCGTCAGAAAAGCTGTCAGCAGTAAGCAAGCCCCATAAATTGAGCGGAAAGAGACTTAAAAGTTAAAAATTAAAAATCACAAATGCTGATTTTTAATTTTTAATTATTCTCTTATTACTAAAGCTACTAAACTCATCTGAGTAAGTCAGATTCCCCTGTTAATCAAAGACTAAAATTACCAGACCCGTTACGGGACTGTTCTTTGTGCAAATCACCACCAATAAAACAGGACATGAGCAGTGCGAATAGCCGATTCTGGCTATTCGCACTGCTCAGTTTTTTGTGGAGAGATGGGGAAGGTGGGGGCTTACAGGGGTAGGTTTTTTAATATTATCTGTGAAGGCAAGACTTGGAAGATTTTCTACCCAAAATGGTCTTTTGATGGTCTGTTATTGTTACCAAACGTACATGATTTGTATTGTTTCTTTCCTCCCTTGTGACCTTGTCTGCCTTGTCCACCAAGTCTTGCCCTCACGAGCAAGTAAAAAAGCTACCCTTGTGAGGGTAGGGGTGATGGGGAGAATTATGTATTACCTCCTAAACTCTGAAATATTGAGACATATGTAAATCTTTTAAGAAAAAGTATCTTATTTAACAAAATAAAATAATTTATAATAATACTATAAGTAAATGCAATTCTCAAAAAACTAATTTCCTCACAGAACTTTTGTAATTATGGAACTACTGTAAAAATTAATTACTTATTAATCTAAGTAGTTAAATATTAGTCATTGGACCAACTAGATATTTTAAATTGCTGAGTTAGTAACATTAAATATTAATTTCTTATTGCTGTAATATAAACACGGCAATCATCTTCCCATGACTAATTAAGCCTCTATTTATTTATAATGGATAAGATTTAATTATTCCATAAAACAATAGATTGCATCTATCAAAATCAAATGATTAGAGGTTAATATACAAAAATTAGACATAATAAAGTTAAATATAAATCCTGAAATAAACTATCTAATTTGGTAGTAGACAAATATTTTTTATGACATAATTAAATTCATATGAAATTTAATAAAATTTTCTAAATAATTCAGGTAAGCGTCAGTAACGCCAACTTGAAACCGCATACTACCTTGTGAGAATCAGCAACACACAACTTATGAACTCTACCACTAACAAACGCATTGCCTTGATTTCAGTCCACGGTGATCCGGCGATTGAAATTGGGAAAGAGGAGGCTGGAGGACAAAATGTTTATGTTCGCCAAGTGGGTGAAGCACTATCCCAGCTAGGATGGCAAGTTGATATGTTTAGCCGCAAAGTGAGTGTTGACCAAGAAGATATCGTTCAACATAATTCTCGTTGTCGAACCATTCGTTTAACAGCCGGACCAGTTGAATTTGTACCACGAGATAACGGTTTTAAATACTTGCCAGAATTTGTGGAGCAGTTATTGGAATTTCAAAAACAAAACAGCATTAAATATGAGTTGGTTCATACTAACTACTGGCTATCTAGTTGGGTTGGGTTGCAGCTGAAACAAATCCAAGGAAGTAAACAGGTTCACACATATCATTCTTTAGGAATAGTCAAATACAACACAATAGAAAATATTCCTCTAGTTGCTAGTCAACGTCTAGCAGTGGAAAAAGAAGTATTGGAAACAGCGGAAAGAATTGTGGCGACAAGTCCGCAAGAAAAACAACACATGAGAACTCTGGTTTCTCATCAAGGAAACATTGATATTATTCCTTGTGGTACAGATATTCGCCATTTTGGTTCAGTGGATAGACAAGCAGCTAGAGAAGCATTGGGAATTGATCCACAAGCCAAAGTTGTTTTGTATGTAGGGCGTTTTGACCCACGCAAAGGGATAGAAACCTTAGTGCGTGCTGTGCGTGAGTCTAAGTTTTATGGTGATAAAGACTTGAAACTGATTATTGGTGGTGGAAGTACACCAGGTAACAGTGATGGTAGAGAACGTGATCGCATCGAGGGAATCGTTAACGAATTGGGAATGAGTAAATTTATTTCCCTTCCTGGTCGTCTCAGTCGAGAAGTCTTACCAACTTATTACGGTGCGGCTGATGTTTGTGTGGTTCCCAGTCACTATGAACCCTTTGGACTGGTGGCTGTGGAAGCAATGGCCAGTGGAACACCAGTTATAGCTAGTGATGTTGGTGGTCTTCAGTTTACCGTTGTTAATGAAAACACTGGCTTATTAGTACCACCCCAAGACGTAGTAGCCTTTAGTAACGCCATTGACCGCATTCTTGGTAATCCCCAATGGCGTGCACAACTAGGTCAATCGGGTAATAGACGGGTAATGAGTAAGTTTAGCTGGGACGGTGTAGCTAGTCAGTTAGACGCCCTATACACCCAACTACTGCAACCAGTTAAAGAAAAAGAACCTGCTTTAGTTAGTAAGTGATCTTTTTCGGAGAAAATAAAATAATTTATTTGGGTAAAGAGTGAAGATTTTTTCTTGTCCTTTTACCCTTTTATATTGCTTAATTTTTATGGAACTAACCGCAAAGTACGCAAAATATACAAAGGAAGATAAAAACAAGAGTAGAGTTTTGTACAAAAATATGAGAACTCCTGTAACTGCTAGATGGGTAAATTATTAGGATCTATACCTTTTTTGTTTTTCTTGACGTTCTTTCTCAATTTGTTCTACAGCCCAAAGTAATAAATGACCATCTTGATTCCAGCATCTTAACCAATAACCTGTTCTCCCTTCTTTTGTACCTTGCCAAATTCCTAAAAATAACCCCATACTATCAAGCCAATAATAACGGTTTTCATTTGGCTGTTTTAACTGATATCCCTCATTTTCTAATTGATAAAACTCTAATAAACCATCTTCAGAAGCGAAAATTACATAAACAGTAACTTTTAATATTTGCTCATAGAAAAACATTTTCCGGGGGGATAAGTCAGTTTAAAAGAATATTTTACCCCATCGATATCAGATAAAAGTTCCATTACTCGGGAATATCACCTTCTAACTTTGGTGTATAGCTTCTGCGTTCTGGTTAAAGAGATTTAACCGATGGTACGTATAACCAGTCAGGTACTTTAAGAAGAATTTGTTCATTAACTGTGGTACAAAGAGGAAAGTTAGGAACTATTAACATTTGCAGTTGAATAAAATCGGCAATTTCTAAACTTTCCCTTAATGCACGTGCTAAAATAGGTTGTCCTGTATTTTCCACTGGTTCATCCTCTCACTGAAAATTATCGGGTAATGCTTCCCAAGAGATAACCAGTTCTGTGTTTTTTCGGTTCACTAACTTGGGTATTCATTTAGATCACCTCTGATAGATACATTTTTATTTTAGTTCTATTTTAGTTGTTTATATATTACTGGCTAATTTTATTCGTGTATCAGAACATGAAAATTTAGCACAAACTCATTATATTTAAACGAAGAATGAGTAATGAAAGTGGTATTTCGTTAGCTAAAACCAAACTACTGGCTCAGTTGATAATCTACGTTTGATAGCATCTGAAATTTCTTGAATTGTAAAGTGAAGATAGTGAAAAATAGGTGTATAATTAATATCTATAGTTCCATATTTATTTGCGCAAAAGGATTAAGTGTCTATGTGTTGGACGATAAGAAAGACTTGGGCGAGGACGACGATTATCAATATTGACAAACTTATTTTGGTGATTAAAACGTCCTACTTCAATAGGAGTATTTTCTTCGTAAAATGTGATTACCCACTTAATTTTAGGCTTTAATTTTCCATTGGAGTCTCTTTCACCTAAATCATAAAATCAATTTTCGTAAAACTACCCAATTGGATAATTATTTATATTCTTAAACTCCTGTTTAATAATTAAATGTGCATAAGGAATTTGGATAATATCGTAGTTTACTTTAAGAATATTTGTGAAAAAATCTTTTGCTTCTTCAATTAGATAATTTTCTGCAGTTTCTTTTTGCTCTTGACTTTTAAGTGCAATGCAAGGAATGAAATGAGTTTTTATTTTAAATAAGTCAGAGACTGTTATAAAATTATCTGTATGATCTAAAATCATGTATTTTCACTTAAATATATGGATTGAGATTTATCAAAATGTACCCTATGCATTTTTTTCAAAAAACGCATAGGGTACATTTTAAAAATCTATAATCCATATTTCTTTATAATCAAAATTTAGTACAATATCACGAGTTGGAAATCTACGTAAGGCGTTTTTTCTATTTATTTGTGTAAAATCTGAACTTTGAGGAGCATTATAAACAAAGGTTGCTCGTTGGTTATCCAGTTCAATACATAATAGCGGTACGTAAATAAAAATCAAGCCTAAATGAAATGTAGCCCAAACTGGCTTGATTCGATAAGAAGGAAACACGTCCGGATTCCAGTTGAACCAATCAATAAATAGAAAAGATATGGCTGTT
>ERZ1034427.39-NODE-39-length-29913-cov-3.292752_pt1 | contig 29913 bp, 24 predicted proteins | sample MGYA00520607_ERZ1034427 | MGnify/ENA primary metagenome ERZ1034427 (study PRJEB33736, sample SAMEA104288489) | Azolla caroliniana | place: Brazil | collected 1987 | study: EMG produced TPA metagenomics assembly of the PRJEB19522 data set (Is there foul play in the... | reverse complement strand
CTTCGTTGGCAACAGCTTCTCGGCGGCCGGCGTGTACACCAACACCATCACGGTGGGACGCGCCGTGGGCGGCACGGGGTGCACGATCCCGGCCAGCGTGGCCAACGCCGCGGCCATCTGCGCGGCGGCGCTCAACAACGTGCAGGGCAACAAGATCGACCCGTTGGTCTTGAGCTACCTGCAGACCAACACCGCCGCCCTGGGCGCCTCGCCGACATCGTTCATGCTGCCGAGCTTCAAGCTCCCCGCCCAGTGGAAGGCCAACCTGTCGGTCGACTACACGGCGGACCTCGGCTCCATGCTTGGCGATGGATGGCGCTTCGGCGGCGACCTGCTCTACGGCAAGACCGACAGCGCGGCCTATTACACCGACTTCCGCCTGACCCAGGTGGGCACCGCGCCCGACGGTCGTCCGATCTACGCCGACACCTTCACCAACACCGCCAACAGCGATCTGGCCATGAGGCACACCGATCGCGGCAAGTCGCTGATCGCCGTGGCGCGGGCTAGCAAGTCCTTCGACTTCGGCCTCGACACCGGCGTCAGCTACACCTACTCGGACATCAAGTCGCTGTCGGACATGGGCACCTACGCCTCGGGCGGCTCGACGGCCAGCGGCACCTACGGCGCTCAGCCCATGGTCGATCCCAACCAGCCCGCCTACGGCACGTCCAGCTACGAGGTCCGGGACAACTGGAAGTTCAATATCGACTACAGCCACGCGTTCTTCGGTGACTACAAGACCAGCTTCAACCTGTTCGGCGAACTGCGCTCGGGCTCGCCCTACAGCCTGACGATGAACACGACCACGTCCAACAGCCGCTCGACCCTGTTCGGCACGACCGGCGCTTCCAACCGCTACCTGCTGTATGTGCCGGATGTCTCCAGCATCACGGCCGACTCCAAGGTCACTTACGCCTCGACCGCCGTCTACGAGGCGTTCCGCGACTTCGTGCAGGCTAATGGCCTGAAGCAGGGGGTGATCGAAAAGAACACCGAGAAGTCGCCCGACTACTTCAAGGTCGATCTGCATGTGGAACAGGAAGTGCCCGTTCCGTTCCTTAGCTCGGCGCGCTTCAAGGTGTTCGGCGACGTCGAGAACCTGCTGAACCTGATCAACAGCGATTGGGGCTCCTACCGGACCTATGCCCCGCTGACCTCGGTCGTGAACGTCGCCTGCGCCCAGCAGGTCGGCGCCAGCTGCGCGCAGTACAACTATACCGCCTTCACCAAGCCAACCCTGCAACCCAACGCCCAACTGGGCGTATGGCGCGCTCGACTTGGGGTTCGCTTCGAGTTCTGATCTGCTTGACTTGAATCAACGGCCTCGGCGCATGCGTCGAGGCCGTTTTCGAGCCGAGAGGTGACCCAATGACGTCCGCGTACAAGATGAGCTTGGCGGCCCTGATGGCCGCGGCGTACCTGGCTTCCGGCGCGCCAGCGGGGGCCCAGGCGTCGGCGGACGATCTGGACGCGCTGTTCGCCCGGGCGGCGACATCGCGACCCTTGCTACGCGTTCTGCTGACCAAGCTGCCCAAGGGCGCTGACCTGCATAACCACGCCGGCGGTGGAACCTACGCCGAGGACTTCGTGGCCTGGGCGGCCGAGGCCGACGGCTGCTTTTCGAAATCGACCCAATCGCTGGAGCCAGGCCCTTGCGCGGGCAACGCGGATCTCACGCCGTTGCGGGGGCTCCCCGAGCGCGATCCGGATCTCTACAGCGACATCCTTGACGCGCTCTCCACGCGCCGCTTCGAGCAGGGCGTGGGCGCTCCGGAAATCTCCGGCCATCGCCGGTTCTTTCGCACCTTCGGGCGCTCGGGCCGAGTGGGCGGCGCCGACCGCGGTGTGCGGATTCAGGCCGAGGCGCTGCGGCAGGCCGCGCTCGACAACACGCTCTATCTGGAGCTGATGGCCGGCTCCAGCGCCTCGCGCCCCGTGATCGAGGCGTCGGCGGCGCTGCCGTGGATCGATCCGTGGATCAAGACCGCCGACGGTTCGCCGCCCGCTCTTCTGGACGCCAAGATTCTCCGCGAGCGGCTCGATCGACTGGCGCCGGTGATCGCCAAGGCCACGGCGGCCTCCACCGTCCTGGCCGACTCCAACGACAGGGCGATCGCCGCCCTCAACCGTTGCGGGACGGCCAAGCCCGAACCGGCTTGCGCCGTGACCTTGCGATATCTGTTGTCCATCTCGCGCCAGCGTCCGCCCGAGGTGGTGTTCGGCCAGATGGCGGCCGCCTTCGCCCTCGTGAAGGCCGACCCACGCTATGTCGGCGTCAACATCCTCGAACCCGAGGATGGGCCGGTGTCGCTGCGGGACTACAGGCTGCACATGCGCTTGTTCGCCTTCTTCAAGACGCTCTATCCAGACGTGCCGCTGACCTTGCACGCGGGCGAGCTGGCCATGGGCCTGACGCCGCCGCGCGATATGCGCTTCCATATCACCGAAGCCGTCGAGATCGCTGGCGCGCGACGTATTGGCCACGGTGTGTCGGTCGCCTATGAGGATGACGCCGACAAGCTGCTGGCGCGCATGGCGCGCGACAAGGTCGCCGTCGAGATCAACCTGACCAGTAACGACGTGATCCTGGGCGTGAAGGGCAGGGACCACCCGCTGCCCCTCTATCTGGCCGCCGGGGTGCCAGTGACCCTCTCGACCGACGATCTGGGGGTTTCGCGCAGCGACCTGACGAACGAGTACATGCGCGCTGTCGTCGAGCAAGGCGTCCGCTACAGCCAGCTCAAGCAGATGTCGCGCGACAGCCTGACTTTCTCATTTCTGCAGGGCGCCAGCCTGTGGGATGGACCTTGCGCCTCGGTGAAAGGGAGCGCGCCGTCGGCGCCCTGCGCGGCGGTCTTGACGGCCAGCCCAAAGGCCCGCGACCAATGGCGCCTGGAGCGAGCCTTCGACGCTTACGAGATCGAGATGAAGGCGATCGTCGGCAAACTGGCGCCGCCTGGCGGCGAATGAGGCGCGGCGCCTCGCCGCGCTAGCGTTACGCGCTCGGCGCGTGGCCGAGACTGGAAAGGCCGCGCATGCGCGATGCCTGACTCAATATCCTGCGACTGACTCCGAACGGCGGATTTGCCTCCCAGATGCGCCCCTACTCCAATAGCCCCCATCGCGGCCATGCGGACGCGCGGGCCTTGGTTGAGCGTCAAAGGGGCTGGCCTTCTCCGTGTGGGGCAAGGCGCTCGAAGCGCAACAATAGCGGGCAAGCTTCGGATCAGGAGTGCCGTGTTGCTGTGCAAAAAAGCTTTCTTCCATCATTCAGTACGCGGAACGGCGTTTTGCGGTTGTTCTCATCGCCGCCCGGTCTCTTGCTGATCGAGACACGGGAAGCAACGAAGTTTCCCGTTGGCCCGAGAGGGCCGCCAGTGGCGATGTAGCCGCTTGGTAAGCTTGGACAACGACGTCCGGAGAGATCGCCGCGCGCGGTCTCGCCGGGCGTTTTTTTGTTTTAGCCTTAGGGGATGAAGGCATGAAATCCATGCGACTTGGGCTGCACTGCGGTGCGGCGGCGCTGGCGCTCGCCTGTAGCACCACGGCTTTGGCGCGGACGGCTCCAGACCAAACCTCGAAGCCGACCGAAGAGCCGGCCGCTGAAATGGCGTCTGAACCGGCGGTCGAACCGCCGCCGCCCGCGCCGCCGCCGACGATCAGCGATCAGATCGGAGCGGGGAAGCTGATCCTGGAGGTCCGGGCGCGTTACGAGACGGTCGATCAGACCCACACGGCCACGCTTCTGGACAAGGCCAACGCGTTCACGGTCCGCACCCGCCTTGGCTGGGAGACGGCCGAGTGGAAAGGCCTGAAGGGCCTCGTCGAGTTTGAGGACGTCCGCCAGGCTGGACCCGAACACTACGCGGTCAATGTGCCGGGGGCCGCCACGCCGCCGCTGAACGGCGCCGACAAGGCGCGCTATCCGATCGTCAACGATCCGGACGTGACCGAGTTGAACCGCGCTCAGCTGACCTGGACGCCGAGCGCGGCCTTGCAGATCACGGCGGGACGCCAGCGCATCCTGCTGGACGACCAGCGCTTCATCGGCAACGTCGGCTGGCGCCAGGACGAGCAGACCTTCGACGCCGTCCGCGCCGACGTGGCGCTGGGACGTTTCAAGGCGACCTACGCCTACGTCTCCCACATCAACCGCATCCTGGGCGAACTGCGCGACTGGGACAGCGACAGTCACCTGTTCAACGCCACGTGGTCGCCGGCCGAGGCGTTGCGTCTGCAGGGCTTCGTCTACGCCCTCGACTTCGGCAACTCCGCCATCAACTCGTCCATCACCAAGGGCGCGAAGGCGTCCGGCAAGACGTGGCTGGGGCTCTATCAACTGACCTACAACGCCAGCTGGGCGCGGCAGTCCGACTACCACCACAACACGCCGGACTTCAGCCTCGACTACTTCGGCGCCGACCTCGCCGCGACCTTCGACATCTACACCGCCAAGATCTCTTACGAGTCGCTGGAGGGCGATGGGACGCGCGGCTTCACCACGCCGCTGGCCACGGTCCATGCCTTCAACGGCTGGTCGGACGCCTTCGTCTCACCGGGCGGCAACAAGAGCTTCGTTGATGGCCTCGAGGACCTGAACGTCTCGCTGAACGTCAAGCCGCGGTTTCGCGCGACCTACTTCTTCAACACCGACCTGGTGGCTCGCTACCACGACTTCGACGACCAGCGCACCGGCGCGAACCTGGGTCACGAGTGGGATCTGCAGTTCACCGCCGCCATCACGACCAAGCTCTCGGTCCAGCTGAAGTACGCGGATTTCCAGCGGGTGAAGACCGTCCCGGTCGGCACGGCCGCGCCGCCAGCCTCGCGTACCAAGACCTGGCTCACCCTCGAATACAAGTTCTAGCCCCAGGACGCATGACCATGAGCAAGACCGACACCACCACGTCCGGCCTGACCCGTCGCCACGCCCTGATGGGCGCCGCCGCCACGGTCGCCGCCGCCAAGGCCGCTTTCCCGGCCGGGGCCCATGCCGCTGGCGCGGGACCCGAGATCGCCAAGGCCCGGCTCGGCTTCATCGCCTTGACCGACAGCTCGCCGCTCATCATCGCCAAGGAACGCGGATTGTTCGCCAAGCACGGCCTGCCGGACATCGAAGTCGTCAAGCAGGCCTCGTGGGCCGCCACGCGCGACAATCTGGTGCTGGGCTCGGAGCGAGGCGGCATCGACGGCGCGCACATCCTCTCGCCCATGCCGTACCTGATGACGACGGGCGCGATCACCAACGGCGCGCCGACGCCGATGTACATCTTGGCCCGCCTCAACACGAACGGGCAGGGGATTTCGGTCGGCAACGACCTCAAGAGCGTTCAGGTCGGCCTCAATAGCGCCGGCGCCAAGGCCAAGTTCCAGCAACTGAGGGCGGCGGGCAACATCGCCAAGGTCGCCATGACCTTCCGGGGCGGGACGCATGACCTGTGGATTCGTTACTGGCTGGCGGCGGGCGGCATCAATCCGGACGTCGATGTCGCCACCATCGTGATCCCGCCGCCGCAGATGGTGGCCAACATGAAGGCGGGCACCCAGGACGCCTTCTGCGTGGGCGAGCCTTGGAACGGCCAGCTGGTCAATCAAAGGGTTGGCTACACCGCCTGCCTGACCTCGGAACTCTGGATGAACCACCCCGAAAAGGCGCTAGGCATGCGCGCCGCGTGGGTCGACAAGTACCCCCGCGCTGCGCAGGCGATCACGGCCGCTGTGCAGGAATCCCAGATGTGGTGCGACAAGGCCGCGAACCTACCGGCGATGTGCTCGATCGTGTCGGGCCGCCAGTACGTCAACGTGCCGATGGGCGATATCCTCCCCCGCCTGCAGGGGACGGTGGACTATGGCGACGGCCGGAGCCTCAAGAACTCGCCGCATCGCATGAAGTTCTGGGCCGACAACGCCAGCTTCCCCTTCAAGTCCCACGACCTGTGGTTCCTGACCGAGGACATCCGCTGGGGCGTGTTGCCTCAGAAGACCAACACCAAGGCTCTCGTCGACAAGGTAAATCGCTCCGATATCTGGCGCGCCGCGGCCAAGACGATCGGCCAGGCCGGCCCGGCCAGCGATAGCCGCGGTGTTGAGCGGTTCTTCGACGGCAAGGTGTTCGATCCGGCCAATCCGGGAGCTTACCTGGCCAGCCAGCCGATCAAGAAGCTGGTTTGAGGGGAGAGCGCGCCATGACCTATCCCAAGCCCTCGTTCAACGCGGCGATTCCTGTCATCCCGGTGGCGTCGCCACCAGCCAAACCGCCCCTGCTGCCGGAGCTGGGACGGCATGCCAAGGCCTGCGTCAGCGTCGGAGCTCCGCCGGTGCTAACGCTGCTGGTCCTTTTGGTCGCCTGGCAGGCCTTGGTCGGCGACTCCTACGCGGGTCTGCCGTCGCCCAAGCAGGTCTGGCTGGAGTCCAAGGACCTGATCCTGCATCCGTTCTACGACAACGGCGGCGTCGATAAGGGCCTTTTCTGGCATGTGTTCACCAGCCTGAAGCGCGTGGGGATCGGCTTCTCGATCTCGGCCGTCTGCGGAGTCCTGCTGGGCGTCTTCGTCGGTTCGAACCGCTGGGCGCACCGAGGACTGGATCCGATCTTCCAGGTCCTGCGCACCGTGCCGCCGCTGGCGTGGTTGCCGATCTCGCTGGCGGCCTTCCATCAGGCCAATCCGTCGGCCCTGTTCGTGATCTTCATCACCGCGATCTGGCCGATCATCATCAACACCGCTGTCGGCGTGCGGAACATCCCCAGCGACTACGTCAACGTCGCCCGGGTGCTGCGCCTGTCGCCGGTCGAGTACTTTTTCAAGATCCTACTGCCCGCCACCACGCCCTACATCTTCACGGGCCTGCGCATCGGCATCGGCATGAGTTGGCTAGCCATCGTCGCCTCGGAAATGCTGCTGGGCGGCGTCGGCATCGGCTTCTTCATCTGGGACCAGTACAACGCCTCGCGCATCGCCGACATCATCGTGGCCCTGGCCTGGGTCGGCATGACGGGCTTTTTCCTCGATCGTCTCGTGGCCTTGATCGGCCACTTCGTCTCGCGCGGCAACGCCGTCAGCTAGGAGCGCGGACCATGGCCAAGGCCTATCTTTCCATCGAGAACGTCGGCGTCACCTTCGCCAAAGGCGCCGTCCGCAGCGAGGTCCTGACCGGGATCGACCTCAAGATCGAGAAGGGCGAATTCGTCTCGATCATCGGTCATTCGGGGTGTGGCAAGTCCACCTTGCTCAATGTGGTGGCGGGCCTGACGCCGGTCACGACGGGCGCGGTGATCCTGGACAAGCAGGAGGTCAACGCGCCCGGACCCGATCGCGCCGTCGTCTTCCAGAACCACTCGCTGCTGCCGTGGCTCTCCGTGCGCGAGAACGTCGCCCTAGCGGTCGACAAGGTGTTCGGCGGAACCAAGTCGGGCGCGGAACGCCGGGACTGGACGCTGCATAACCTCGAGCTGGTCAAGATGACCCACGCCCTGGACAAGCGGCCATCGGAAATCTCGGGCGGCATGAAGCAGCGTGTCGGCATCGCTCGGGCTTTGGCGATGGAGCCCAAGGTGTTGCTGCTGGACGAGCCCTTCGGCGCGTTGGACGCCCTGACCCGAGCTCATCTGCAGGACAGCGTGATGGAGATTCACGCGGCGCTGAGAAACACCGTCCTGATGATCACCCACGACGTGGATGAGGCGACCTTGCTGTCGGACCGCATCGTGATGATGACCAACGGTCCACGCGCCTGTGTCGGTCAGGTGATGGACGTGCCGCTCGCCCGGCCGCGAGATCGTCTCGCCGTGGCCGAGCATCCGACCTACGTCCACGCGCGCGCCGCTGTGATCGAGTTCTTGTATGCGCGGCGGGCGGCCTGAACCTGCTCCTCCCGGCAACCTGGACGGCGCCCTTGATTTAGGCAGTTTGGACTTTGCAAAGATCAGCGGCGCCGCAGCGCTCCACAAACCTGTCCGATAACGCCTAGGTCAGCCTCATGCGCGTCCTCGTCATAGACCCCGATCAGGTCCGGGCCGAATTGGTGGCCGAAGGGCTCGAGGGTATCGAGCCTCTCGAGGTGCGCCATTCAGCCCTCTACGACGAAGCCGAGGTTCTATCGTTCGCGCCGGACGTGGTGGTCATCGCCGCCGAGAGTCCCGACCGTGACACGCTCGACAGTCTAAAGGAGTCGAGCCACGGCCATCCGGTTGTGATGTTCGTCGACCGGTCCGAACCGGGTCTCGCCGAGCAGGCGGTGCGCGCCGGAGTCGCCGCCTATGTGGTCGATGGTCTGGCGCCCAACCGCATTCGCTCCATCCTCGATGTGGCGATGAGCCGGTTCGCCCTGACGCGCCAGCTGCGAAGCGATCTGGCGAGAGCAAAGGCGGACTTGGAGTCGCGCAAGGTGGTGGATCGGGCCAAGGGCCTGCTGATGAAGGAGCGAGGCCTGGACGAGGACGGCGCCTACCGCTTGCTGCGAAAGCTGGCCATGGATCGCGGCAAACCGATCGGCGTGATCGCCGCCGATCTCTTGGCGTTCGCGGGCGTGCTGAAGGGGGACGCTTCGTGAGCGGCTTGTCCGAACTGCGCCTTGGCTTCATTCCGCTGACCGATTGCGCGCCGCTGATCGCGGCCCAGGCCCAGGGCTTCTTCGAGGACGAGGGCCTGGCCGTCGAGCTCGTGCGGGAGGCCTCTTGGGCGACCGTCCGCGACAAGGTCGCCGTCGGCGCTCTGGACGGCGCTCACATGCTGGCGCCGATGGCGCTGGCCACGGCTGTCGAGGATTCGAGAAGCGCCGTGCTGGCGCCGTTGGCCTTGAACCGGAACGGCAGCGCGATCACGGTTTCGATGGCGCTCTTCGAGGCGCTAGGCGGCATGGGCGCCGACCTCGCGGGGCCGCCACCCTCGGCCGCGCGGCTCCAGGCCCTGATCACCGAGCGGCGCGCTCGGGGCGATGGGCCACTGACCTTCGCCGTCGTCTTTCCCTACTCGATGCACAACTATCTCCTGCGCTACTGGCTGGCGCAGGGAGGCATCGACCCGGACCGCGACGTGCGACTAGTCGTCATCCCGCCGCCGCGCATGGTTGAGCGGATGCGGGCAGGGGAGATCGACGGCTTCTGCGTTGGCGCGCCTTGGAACGCGGTCGCCGAACTGGAAGGGATAGGTCGCATCCTGGCGGCTTCGTCCCAGCTTTGGCCGGGTGGTCCGGACAAGGTCCTCGGCGTTAGCGGTTTGCTGGCCGCCCAGAATCCCGACGAGTTACGAGCGCTTCTGCGCGCGGTCATTCGCGGAGCGGCTTGGGCTGATGCTCCCGAAAACCGGGACGCGCTGATCGCGCATCTCGCCGGCCCAGATCGTATCGAGGCGGCGCCGTCGGCGATCGCCAGGGCCCTGGAGCACGAGGTGGTATTCCACCGCGACGCCGCGGGGCTGCCGCGCCGCGAGCATGCGCTGTGGTTCCTGTCTCAGATGATCCGTTGGGGGCAGATCGACGCGAACCGGGACCTGGAGGCGATCGTCGACCAGGTTTATCGGCCGGATCTCTATCGAGACGCGGCGCTGTCGCTCGGCCCCGTGCTGGAGCCCGCGCTGATCTTCCCCGACGCCGTCGAACCGGTGAGGGCCCGCCTGTTCGATGGGATCCCCTTTGATCCCGCCAAGGCGCGCGCCTACGCGGAGAGCTTCACCATCGCCCGCCTCTAGAGCTGATCCGCCTGTTTCGTGGGCGCCGCTAGAGCGAGGGTGGCGCGCAAACGTGCGCCTGGGGCTGGCGACCGGGTTGGCGCTTGAGCGCGCGTGACAGGCATCCCGACATCGTTTTCCCTGTCGATCAGGCCAACGAACAACGGCGTTCGCGGCTGCCAGAGGACCGCTCGGATGCGGTCAGCCATCCGGAGCGCTGACGCTCCGCTCTCGCAGACACGCAGACATCCGAGGCCGTCATGATCTCTCGCGACTTCCTGAAGGCCGGCCATGCGCCGACCCTTTTCGCCGCCTTCCTCTATTTCGATCTCAGCTTCATGGTCTGGGTGATCCTGGGGCCGCTGGGCGTGGCCATCGCCAAGGACTTCCACCTCGATCCCGCGCAGAAGGGCCTGATGGTCGCCGTTCCCGTTCTGGCTGGCGCTTTGCTGCGCTTGGTCAACGGCGTGCTGGTGGACCGTATCGGTCCGAAGAAGACGGGCATGATCGGCCAGTTGATCGTACTGGCGGGGTTGGTCCTGGCCTGGGCGGTCGGCATCCACGATTATCACCAGGTTCTGGCCCTGGGGGTCGTCTTGGGCGTGGCCGGCGCTTCGTTCGCCGTCGCCTTGCCGCTGGCCTCGCGCTGGTATCCGCAGGAGCACCAGGGCCTGGCCTTGGGCATCGCTGGGGCCGGCAATTCGGGCACGGCCCTGGCCGCCCTGTTCGCGCCTGGCCTAGCCAAGGTGTTCGGCTGGCAGACCGTGATCGGCCTGGCGGCGATCCCGCTGGCGATCGCCTTCGTGGTCTACATGCTGCTGGCTAAGGACGCGCCGGAACAGCCCGCGCCGAAGAAGTTGAGCGAATACCTGGACGTGCTGAAGGTCCCGGACGCGTGGTGGCTGATGCTGCTGTACGCGGTCACGTTCGGCGGCTTCGTTGGCCTGGCCTCGTCGCTGACCATGTACTTCAACTCCGAGTACGGCCTGGACCCGGTCGTCGCCGGCTTCTTCACGGCCGCCTGCGTCTTCGCTGGCTCGTTCGTTCGCCCGGTGGGCGGCGCGCTGGCCGACCGCTTTGGCGGTGTGCGGACCCTGAGCTTTGTCTACGCCTTGGCCGCGCTGGGCCTCACGGTGGCGAGCTTCCAGTTGCCCACGGCCTCCATCGCCCTGGCGGTGTTGATGTTCTCGATGCTGGCGCTGGGCGCCGGTAACGGTGCGGTCTTCCAGCTGGCGCCCCAGCGCTTCCGCAAGGAGATCGGCGTCATGACCGGCCTGATCGGCATGACCGGGGGAATTGGCGGCTTCTACCTGGCCTCCACCCTGGGCTTGGCCAAGAAGATGACCGGCTCCTACCAGTCCGGTTTCATCGGCTTCGCCCTCCTGGCCTTGTTCGCCCTGGTCGCGCTGCACGGCCTCAAGGCCCGCTGGCGCGCCATCTGGCCGACCCTGCACGGCGAGACCGCTTCGGTCCGCGTCTGATCCTTTTCCTCCGACAAGCGAGATAGACCCATGACGAAAGAACGTCTGGTCGTCATCGGCAACGGCATGGCCGGCTGCCGGGCGGTCGAGGAAGTGCTCAAGCGCGATCCCGCCCGCTACGACATCACCATCTTCGGCGCCGAGCCGCGGGTGAACTACAATCGCATCATGCTCTCGCCGGTGCTGGCGGGCGAGAAGACCTTCGATGACATCGTCATCAATGACGAGGCCTGGTACCGCGACAACGGGATCACCCTGCACGCCGGTCGCGCCGTCACGGCGGTCGATCTGGGCGGCCGCAAGGTTGTCGCCGAGGGCGGTCTTGAGGCTGGCTACGACAAGCTGATCCTGGCCACCGGTTCGGACCCTTTCCGCCTGCCGCTGCCGGGTTCGGATCTCAAGGGCGTGGTCACGTTCCGCGACCTCGACGACGTCGAGGCGATGGTCGAGGCCTCCGGCAAGTCGAACACCCGCGCCGTGGTCATCGGCGGCGGCCTGCTGGGTCTCGAAGCCGCCTATGGCCTCGCCCGCCGCGGGATGGCGGCCACGGTCGTCCACCTGATGGACGTCTTGATGGAACGCCAGCTGGACGAGAGCGCCGGTTATCTGCTGCGGGAAGCGCTGGCCGACCGCGGTGTGGAGACCGTGCTGGGCGCCCACTCCGAGGAGATCGTCGGCGAGGATGGCAAGGTCGCCGGATTGAAGCTCAAGGATGGCCGCGTCCTGCCTTGCGACCTGCTGGTCATGGCCGTGGGCATCCGTCCGAACGCCTCGCTGGCCAAGGCGGCCGATCTGCGGGTCAATCGCGGGGTTATCGTCGACGACGCCATGCGCGCGTCCGATCCGGCCGTGTTCGCCGTGGGCGAGTGCGTCGAGCATCGCGGCAATTGCTACGGCCTGGTCGCGCCCATCTGGGACATGTGCCGGGCCCTGGCCGAGGCGCTGACGGACGGCGAGGGCGCCTATGCCGGCTCGGTCCTTTCGACACGCTTGAAGGTCTCGGGCGTCGACGTCTTCTCGGCGGGCAAGTTCGCCGGCGGCGATGGTTGCGAGGACATCGTGTTCCGCGACGCCGCTCGTGGCGTCTACAAGCGCGTGGTTATCGAAGACGGCAAGGTCGCCGGCGCGGTGCTGTTCGGCGACGCGGCCGACGGCGGTTGGTACTTCGATCTGATGAAGGCGGGGACAGATGTCGCGGAAATCCGCGAGACCCTGATCTTCGGGCAGGCGATCACGGAGGGGCTCTCGGGCCTGGACCCTAGCGCGGCCGTTGCGGCCATGCCCGACACGCAGGAAATCTGCGGCTGCAACGGCGTCTGCAAGGGTGCGATCACGGGCGCCATCATGGCCCAGGGCCTGACCACGCTGGACGACGTCCGCGCGGTGACCAAGGCCTCGGCATCATGCGGGTCCTGCACGCCGTTGGTCGAGCAGGTCATCCGCCTGACGCTCGGCGACGGCTTCAAGGCACAGTCCGGACCCAAGCCGATGTGCAAGTGCACCCACCATCCGCATGGCGACGTGCGAAAGGCGATCGTCGAGCTCGAGTTGAAGTCCATGCCCGCGGTCATGCAGGCCCTGGAATGGACCACGCCCGACGGCTGCGCCTCGTGCCGACCGGCCCTGAATTACTATCTGCTGTGCGCCTGGCCAGGCGAGTACGTGGATGACAGCCAGTCGCGCTACATCAACGAGCGCGTCCACGCCAACATTCAAAAAGATGGGAGTTATTCGGTCGTCCCGCGCATGTGGGGCGGCATGACGAGCCCAGCCGAGCTGCGGGCCATCGCCGACGTCGCGGACAAGTACGCCATTCCGGCGGTCAAGGTGACCGGCGGCCAACGCATCGACCTGCTGGGCGTCAAGAAAGACGACCTTCCGGCGGTGTGGGCCGACCTCAACGCCGCCGGCATGGTCAGCGGCCACGCCTACGCCAAGGGCCTGCGGACGGTGAAGACCTGTGTTGGCAGCGACTGGTGCCGCTTTGGCACCCAGGACTCCACGGGCTTGGGGATCAAGCTCGAGAAGTTCATGTGGGGCTCGTGGGCGCCGGCCAAGGTCAAGCTGGCGGTGTCGGGTTGTCCTCGCAACTGCGCGGAGTCCACCTGCAAGGACATCGGCGTCATCTGTGTCGACAGCGGCTACGAAATCCATGTCGGCGGCGCCGCCGGCCTGCACATCCAAGGAACCGAGGTGCTGACCAAGGTCGCCACGGAGGAGCAGGCGATCCAGGTCATCGCCGCGGTCATGCAAATGTACCGTGAAGGCGGCTGGTATCTGGAGCGGATCTACAAGTGGATGGCTCGCGTGGGCCTCGACACGATCCGCGCGACGACCGTCGACGACCTCGACAGCCGCTCCGCGCTCTTCGCCCGCTTCGTGAAATCGCAGGAGACCGCCCAGATCGATCCCTGGGCCGAGCGCGCCACCGGCGGCGTGGCGGCCGGCGAGTTCGCGCCGATGGCGACCCTTCCGATGGAGATGGCGGCCGAATGACCCTGCAAGCCCATATCGACCCGGACTGGCGCGACGTCGGCGCCATATCCGATATTCCCGAGCGTGGCGCGCGTCGGGTGGCCACCGCGCAGGGCGACGTCGCCGTGTTTCGCACCGGCGACGGCCAGGTCTTCGCGCTCGTCGATCGCTGCCCACACAAGCACGGTCCCTTGAGCCAGGGCATCGTCCATGGCCACGGCGTGACCTGTCCGCTGCATAGCTGGGTCATCGACCTGGCCACGGGCCAGCCGACAGGCGCCGACGCCGGCAAGGGCTGCACGCCCACCGTTCCGGTGCGCATCAAGGATGGCCGCGTCCTGCTGGCTCAGCCGGTCGTGGCGAGCTGACCGATGGCCGACGGCTCCAACGCCCCGCGAACCGTCAAGACAACCTGCGCCTACTGCGGCGTTGGATGCGGTGTCGCGGGCGCTGTGGGGGAGGGGCGTTCGGTCCTGATCGCCGGGGACGCGGCGCACCCGGCTAACCTAGGCCGGCTTTGCTCCAAGGGTTCGGCCCTTGGCGCCACGGTCGGCCTGGAAGGCCGGCTGCTGGAGCCGACGATCAACGGCAAGAGCGCCAGCTGGAGCGAGGCCACGGCGCTGGTGGCGCGGCGCTTCAAGGAGACGATCGCCCGGCACGGTCCCGACAGCGTGGCCTTCTACGTCTCGGGCCAGTTGCTGACCGAGGACTACTACGTCGCCAACAAGCTGATGAAGGGCTTCATCGGTTCGGGCAACATCGACACCAACAGCCGCCTCTGCATGGCCTCGGCCGTGGCGGCCCACAAGCAAGCCTTCGGCGCGGACCTCGTGCCGGGCTGCTACGAGGACCTGGACCTCGCGGATCTGGTCGTCTTCAACGGTCACAACGCCGCCTGGACGCACCCGGTGCTCTTTCGGCGCATGGAGCAAGCGAAGGCGCGCGGGCAGAAGCACGTCGTTATCGACCCCCGCCGCACCGACACGGCCGAAGGGGCGGACCTGCATCTCGCCATCGCCCCGCAAAGCGACGTGCGGCTCTGGAATGGCTTACTTGCCGACCTCATCCAGCGCGGCGCGATCGACCGCGACTACATCGCCAATCACGTGAACGGCTTCGAGCAAGTCACCGCCGCGCTTGCGGAAAACGACCAGTCGGTCAGCACCGTCGCCGCCGACTGCGGCGTCGCGATAGAGGATCTGCGGACCTTCTATGACCTGTTCGCCGCGAACGCGCGGACGGTCAGCCTTTTCTCCATGGGCGCGAACCAGTCCGCCCAGGGCGTGGCCAAGGGCCTCGCCATCATCAACGCCCACCTCGCCACCGGCCGGATCGGCAAGCCGGGCGCCTGCCCCTTCTCGATCACCGGCCAGCCCAACGCCATGGGCGGACGCGAGACGGGCGGCATGGCCAACACCCTGGCCGGCCACATGGACTTCGCGCCCGAGGATCGCGACCGCGTCGCCCGCTTCTGGGGCGCTCCGGACACCGCCCGCGCCCCGGGACTAAAGGCCGTGGAGATGTTCGAGGCGGTTCGCGACGGACGGATCAGGGCGATCTGGGTGATGGCCACCAACCCAGCGGTCAGCATGCCGAATAGTGGCGCGATCCGCGAAGCCTTGGCCGCGTGTCCGTTCGTCGTGGTCTCTGACTGCGTCGAGACCGACACCACGGCCTTCGCCCACGTCAAGCTGCCGGCCTCGGCCTGGGGCGAGAAGGACGGCACGGTCACCAATTCCGAGCGCCGCATCTCGCGTCAACGGGCCCTGTTTCCCGCCCCAGGCGAGGCTCGCGCGGACTGGAGGATCGTGGCCGACGTCGCGACCGCGATGGGTTTCGACGGCTTCGGCTGGTCCACCAACGCGGCGGTGTTTCGCGAGTGGGCGCGCCTGACCGCCTATGAGAACCGCGATCGTTTCCTGAATTTGGCGGGTCTATCTGGATTAACTCCAGACACTTATGACGAACTTCTACCTGTCCAATGGCCCGTCGGAGAGGGCGGAAGGGGTACGCCGCGGCTGTTTGTCGACGGGCGCTTCCAGACTGCTGACGACCGCGCCCGCATGGTTCCGGTTCTTCCGCGGGGCCCCGCCGAAGCGACCAGCGCGGCGTTCCCGATGTCGCTGAACACCGGCCGCATCCGCGACCAATGGCACACCATGACTCGCACGGGTTTGGCCCCGAACCTCTGTCGCCACGCGCCCGAGCCCTATGTCGAAATCCATCCGGACGATGCCAACACGCTGGGCCTCAAGGACGGCGCCCTGGCCAGGGTGACGACCGCGCGGGCGGAAGCGGTGGCCGTCGCCAAGGTCAGCGACCGCCAGCGTCGCGGCTCGCTGTTCATGCCCATGCACTGGACCGACGCCTTCGCGCCGTCGGGCAGGGCCAACGCTCTGGTCGCGCCGAACGTCGATCCGACCTCGGGCCAGCCTGAGTTCAAGCACACGCCCGCTCGCGTGCGACCGTATCGCGAGACCTGGAAGGGCTTCTTCCTGAGTCGATCCGCCCTGATGTCCCCGCTGGGGGCGGATCTTGTCTGGCGGCGTATTCCCCAAGACGCCTGCCAGCAGCACGAGTTCGCCGGCCGGGGCGACGCTGTCGAGCGCGACGCCCTCCGCAAGGCCCTGACCAAGAGGCTGGCCGGCGAACTCGTCACCTATGAGGACGCCGCGACCGGCGCGCGCCGGGAGGCCTGGGTCGCGGGCGACCAGCTGATCGCCGTTTTTTACATGACGACGACCGGCCGCCTGCCGCCCCGCGACTGGTTGGTCGACTTGTTCCAGACGGATCTGACCGCCGAAGCGCGTTCCGCCCTGCTGTTCGGGCGCCCGCCAGGCGCATCGGTCGACAAAGGACCGATGGTTTGCGCCTGCCTGAAGGTCGGCGCCAAGGCTGTCACGGCCGCGATCGCCTCGGGCGCTGACAACGCCGACGCCGTGGGCGCGGCGACAGGGGCGGGGACCAACTGCGGGTCCTGTCGTCCCGAAATCAAGCGCATGATCAACGCCTTCCTCGTAGCGCCAAAGGAGCCCTTGCATGCTGGCTGAAAGCAAACTCGGCAGGGTGCTGCTGGTCGGCGCCGGGCCTGGCCCGGTGGATCTCATGACGGTTCGCGCCGTCCGCGCGGTCGAGAGCGCGGGAGCCCTGCTTTACGACGCCCTATGCTCCGAAGAGGCCGTCGCGCTGGCGCCGCCCGGCTGCGTCCGGATCCAGACCGGCAAGCGCGCCGGCAAGCCCAGCATGAAGCAGGATGAGATCAATCGCCTTATGCTCCGCCTGGCGCGCCGAGGTCTGCGGGTTGTGCGCCTGAAGGGCGGGGACCCGTCGATTTTCGGCCGCGTCGGAGAGGAGAAGGCGTTCCTCGAACGCTTCGGCGTCGACACCGAGGTGGTGCCCGGAGTCACCGCCGCCTGCGCGGCGGCCGCTCAATTCGGCTTCCCACTGACCCATCGGGGCGAAGCGCGGCGCGTGATCTTCACCACGGCGCGTGTCGAGAATGGCGCCATGGCTGGCGATTGGCGGATGGGCGGTGATCCAGAAGCCACTGTGGCGGTCTACATGGGCGCCGAAGCCGCGCCGATGCTTGCTCGGGCGCTGATGGCCGAGGGACGATCCGCCAGCACGCCCGTGGCGGCCGTCGAGAGCGCTGGCGCGGCGCATGCTCGGCTGACGGAGATGACCCTGGCCGACCTGGGCGCCGTTCCGCTCCGGACCGGAGGCGGGCCGCTGCTGATCGTCGTGGGCGAGGTCGCCGCGTCCGCTACCGTTCAGTCGCGGCGCTACCCCGATCAGAGGGCCTTTGCCTGATCAACTCTCGACACGCGAGCCATCACGGCCCGGCGTTGTTGATCTCAGGACTAACCAGCGCCCAGCGTCCTTTTGAAGAACGGCGTGAGCTGGTCCATCGCGGCGTCGACATATCGCGGAACCCAATAGGTCTCGATGTGCGTGGCGCCGTCGATCTTGAACAACGTCTTGTCCTTGGTTCCGGTCGCCTTGGCGAAGGCGTCCTCGGTCATGTAGAGGCTGTCGGCCTTGCCGCCGGCGATCATCAGCAGCGGGACGTCGATCAACGCGATCTGGTCGGTCGCATCCCACCGCATTAGGTCCAGCAGGCTGCTCGTCGTATATTTGAACGTCGAGCCCGCGTGGGCATGGGTCTTCCAGTAGTACTCATAGCCCTGGCGATAGAGATCGAAGGGCAGGGCCGCGATCTGGGCGTCGCTCAGGTTGGCGTCGCCGGAATAGAGAATCTCGCCGCCGGCGGCTTCCTGGGCGCGGGCGGCCGAGGCCTGCTTCAGGCGGTCCTGGATCGTCGCCAGGGCCGAATCCTGATAGCCGTTGCGGCGGACCCGACCGGAATTGAACATGCTGAGCGTGGCGATCGACTTGAAGCGCTTGTCGGTCTTGGCCGACGCCAGCGAGTAGCCACCCCCGCCGCAGATTCCAAACAGCCCCAGGCGCTCGGCGTCGACCCCGGGATAGCGGGTGATGAAGTCCGCCATGCCGTGGATGTCCTCGATCCGGAACATCGGCTTGTCCACGCTGCGCGGCAGGCCTCCGCTGCCGCCCTGATAGGCTGCGTCGGCGGTGATGGTGATGTAGCCCTGCTCGGCTAGGCGCTGGGCGTAGAGGCCCGCGACCTGCTCCTTCACCCCGCCGTTGGGGTGCGCCACCACGACCGCCGGATAGGCCTGCCCCGGAGCGTAGTTCGCCGGCGTGTAGACATTGGCGACGATGTCCAGGCCGCCGAGCTTGTAGGTGACCGGGTGGATGTTGACCTTGCCCGGCTCGTTCCTGGCGATGGCTCCGCCATAGACGAGGGTGAAGGGATTGGTTGTTTCGGCCGCGGCCGAGGCGGGGGTCGTGGTCATCGTGGTGACTCCTAGAACCGAAGCTGAAAGGACGAGCGCTGAAGCGCCTAGGAACTCGCGTCTATTCTTGCCGATGGGGACGCTGGTCATCGGAACTCCATGGGTTGATTTGCTTGACGCGCCGGTCACGGCTTCGAGGCGGAGGAAGCAGCGTCGCTGGCGGATGGCGATGCGCGATATTCGGCGTCGGTCACGGGCTCCAGCCAGGTCACGCTGACGCCATCCAAGGCTTCGGCGACGGCGACATGGGTCAAGGCGCTGGTCGGAGCCGCGCCGTGCCAATGCTTCACGCCGGGTGGGGTCCAGACGACGTCGCCAGGCTTGATCCGCCGGATAGGCTCACCCTCAGCCTGCACAAGACCCTCGCCCGCGGTGACGATGAGGAGCTGGCCTAGCGGATGGGTGTGCCAGTTGGACCGCGCGCCAGGCTGGAAAGTGACGGTCGCGCCGCCGAGCCGGGCCTGACCGCTGCCCCTGAACGGCGAGGTCACGGTGACGGCCCCGCTGAAGGTGGCGGACGGTCCCTGGACTGGACGCGCGCCAGGCGGAATGACCTCCAGAGCGGCGGCGGCCGGGGCCGCCGGTTCGGCGTCCTTTACCTTGAACACCTTGTCCGCGACGGCGACAGCGGCGGTCGCCTTGGGCCAGCCGGCGTAGAACGCCAGATGGGTCAGGAGGTCGCCGATCTGGGCGCGTGTGAGACCGTTTTCGAGACCCAGGTCGATATGGAACGCCAACCCGGCTTCATCGCCATTGGCGGCGAGCGCGGCGATGGTGACCAAGCTGCGATCGCGCGGACCGAGGTCGGATCGCCGCCACAGGTTGGCGAACAACACATCGTTGGTCAGCGCCGCCAGCTTGGGCGCCACCGGCCCAATGTTCGCCGCCACGGCCCGAGCTCGAGCGGCGTCCGAGGCGGGAGCGGGCAGACTGGCGGCCACCGGCGCCTGTAACGCCATCTTATCCACGCCTCTCTCGGTGAAGACCTTATCGATCACCTCCAGCGACGAGACCGCGTTTGGCCAGCCTGTGTAGAAGGCCAGCTGGGTGGCGATCCCGGCGATCTCGGTCGGCTTGACGCCATTGTCGAGCGCGCGCCCCAAGTGGCCGGTCAGCTGCGCCGTCTTGCCGGTGGCGATCAGCACCGACACGGTCACCAGGCTACGATCGCGCGGGCTCAGGGCGGGGCTGATCCAGACGTCGCCGAACAGCACGTCGTCGGTGTAGCGCGCAAGGCCCGGCGCGACCGCCTGCATGGCCTTGGGCGCCACGGATTTGCGTTCCTGAGCCTCGGCCGGCGTCGCCAGGGCGAGGGCCGCGATAGCGGCTGCGACAGGCTTCATGGGAAACTCCTGCTTGAAAGGGTCGGCGTCAGGTGCGGGCGGGGGCCTCGACCTCGGAGAAGGCCAGGACGCCCTCGGGCAGTCGCAGGCCCTGGATCTGGATCGCCGAAGCGGCGGCGGTGAGTTCGCCGAGCTCGGCGGGCGTGAACTGGATCGCCGCCGCGCCGACGTTGTCGACCATGTGCGCCATCTGGGTCGTGCCCGGGATCGGCACGATCCACGGCTTCTTAGCCAGCAGCCAGGCCAGGGCGATCTGGCCGGGCGTCGCCGACTTGCGCTCGGCCCAGCGTTTCAGCAGACCCACCAGGGCCAGATTGTTGGGCAGGTTCTCGGGGGAGAAGCGGCCCTCCACCTTGCGGATGTCGCCGTCGGCGAAGCGAGTGCTCGCGTCGATGGCCCCGTTGAGGAAGCCGACGCCCAGAGGACTCCAGCAGACGAAGCCGATGCCGAGCTCCTCGCAGGTCGGCAGCACCCACTTTTCCGGCCCGCGCCAGAGCAGCGAATATTCGTTCTGGACGGCGGTGACCGGAAGGGCGGCGTGGGCGCGGCGAAGGGTCTGGGGCCCCATCTCGCTGAGGCCCCAGTGCAGAACCTTGCCCTGGGTCATCAAGTCCTTGATCGCGCCGGCGACGTCCTCGATGGGGACCCGCGGATCGACGCGGTGCTGATAGAGCAGGTCGATCCGGTCCGTGCGCAGGCGCTTGAGCATGCCTTCGACCGCGACCTTGATGTGCTCGGGGCGGCTGTTGAGGCCGGGGCCGCGCCGACCCGTCTCGGGGTCGATGTTCCAGCCGAACTTGCTGGTGATCACCACCTTGTCACGGAACGAGGCGATCGCTTCGCCGAGGATGCGCTCGTTCTCGAACGGGCCGTAGGCCTCGGCGGTGTCGAAGAAGGTGACGCCGCGCTCGTGGGCGGCGCGGATGATGTTCACCATCTCGGGGCGATACGGGATCGTGGTCGGATAGGCGCGGTGCATATTCTGCACGCCCATGCCGATGCTCGACACCTCGAGGCTGCCCAGCTTGCGGCGTCCCAAGCTCGACGCGGAGGGAGTGGCTTTCGCTTGGGCCTCGGCGCCTGCGGCCACGGCGGCCGGCAGCGCAAGGCTCAGCGCGAGCAGGTCGCGGCGTCCGACGCCGGAGGTCGTGGGGTTCTTGTCGTCCATGGATATCTCCTGTCGCGTCGGGTCAGGCTAGCGGCCGGTCTGGGCCAGGACGGCTTCGGGCAGCCGCGCGCCCTGGATTGGGATCTTCGCGGCGGCCTCTTCGATCGCCGCCAGATCCTCGGCCGTCAGCTCGACGCTGGCCGCGCCCAGGTTCTCGGAAAGGCGGTGAAGCTTGGTGGTGCCGGGGATCGGCACGATCCAGGGCCGTTGGGCCAGCAGCCAGGCCAGCGCGATCTGGGCCGGGGGCGCCGACTTCCGCGCGGCGATCGTCTTGAGGAGATCGACCAAGGCCATGTTCGCGGCGCGGGCGTCGGCGGCGAAGCGCGGCGAGAAGGAACGGAAGTCGGTCGGGTCCAGCTGGGTGGTCGTATCGATCTTGCCGGTCAGGAAGCCCGCGCCCAGGGGGCTGAAGGGCACGAAGCCGACGCCGAGCTCCTCGCAGGCCGCCAGCACGCCATTATGCTCAACGTCGCGGGTCCACAGCGAATATTCATTCTGCACGGCGGTGAGGGGCTGCACGGCATGCGCCCGCCGCAGGGACTCCAGGCCGGGTTCCGAAAGCCCGAAGTGCTTGACCTTGCCGGCCGCGATCAGGTCCTTCACCGCGCCGGCCACATCCTCCATCGGCACGGCCGGATCGACCCGATGCTGGTAGAGCAGGTCGATGTGGTCGGTGCGCAGACGCTTCAGCTGCGCCTCGGCGACGGCCTTGATGTGCTCGGGCCGGCTGTTGAGGCCACCGGTCCGGGCGCCCGTCTCCAGGTCGATGTCGAAGCCGAACTTGGTGGCGATGACCACCTGGTCGCGGAACGGCGCGACCGCCTCGCCCAGCAGGGCTTCGTTGTCGAAGGGACCGTAGGCCTCGGCGGTGTCAAACAGGGTGACGCCGCCGTCGAACGCCGCATGGATGACCGCGACCGCTTCGTCGTGAGGCGTCGCCGGACCATAGGCGGCGCTCAGGCCCATGCAGCCGTAGCCGAGGGCGGAGACTTCAAGGCCGGCTTGGCCGAGTTTGCGCTTTTGCATGTGGGTGCTCCGGTAAATGAGGTCAGGCTCGCGCGATCGCGCCGAGCCATTCGCGGACTTGGGTCATGGTGCGTCGCTCCTGGTCGGCCTCCATCGAGAAGGCCGGTTCCAGGCGGGCGCTCGGGGCGTGGCTTTTGAGGACCGCGAGGCTGTCGCCCAGGCCATAGCCCCCGTGGGTGATCACCGGCCGGATCGTCTTGCCGGCCAGATCGTGCGCGGCCAGGAAGCTGCGGACGATCGGCGGCGCGGTCTCGCCCCAGATCGGAAAGCAGAGGAAGACGGTGTCGTAGGCGGCGATGTTCGGGACGCTCGCCTTCAACGGCGGCCGAACGCCGGCGTCGCGCTCCTGGCGGGCTTGTTCCACCGTCTGCTCGTAGTCCTCGGGATACGGCGTGGCGGGCAGGATCTCGAAGAGATCGGCCTTCAGCTCCCGGTGCAGTTGGCCGGCGATGACCCGCGTGTTTCCCGAGCGACTGAAGTACGCCACCAGGGTGCGCGAAGCCGTCGCCGTCCGTTCCTCCGCGCAAGCCGCGGCGCTTGTGGCGAGCAACAGGGCGGCGGGGGCGCTCAAGGCGGCGCGTCGAGACATGGCGTTCATCTCACCGCCCGACACGGGCTTGCAGATGGGCCGGATAGCGGTCGCCCTGGACCGTCACCCGCGACACCGCCGCCGCGATCGCGGCCAGATCCGCGGCGCCAAGCTCAAGATCGGCGGCGGCCAGGTTCTCGGAGAGTCGGTGAAGCTTGGTGGTGCCAGGGATCGGCGCGATCCACGGCTTCTGGGCCAGCAGCCAGGCCAGAGCGATCTGGGCCGGTGTCGCGCCCCTTTGCGCCGCCAGGTCCTTCAGCACCGCGACCAAGGCCTGGTTGGCGCTGAGCGCCTCACCGCCAAAGCGCGGCGCGATGCTGCGGAAGTCGTCCTTGCCAAAGGTCGCGTCGGCGGCGATGGACCCGGTCAGGAAGCCTTTGCCCAACGGGCTGAAGGGCACGAAGCCGATGCCGAGCTCCTCCAGGGTCGGGATCACCGCCTGCTCGGGCTCTCGCCACCAGAGGGAATATTCGCTTTGCAGCGCCGTCACCGGCTGCACGGCGTTGGCTCGCCGGATGGTCTCGACGCCGGCTTCGGAAAGACCGAAGTGCTTGACCTTGCCTTCGGCGATCAGGTCCCGGACCGTACCCGCCACGTCCTCGATCGGCACGTCGGGATCGACCCGGTGCTGATAGTAGAGATCGATGGCTTCGACCCGCAGACGCTTCAGTGAGCCCTCGGTCACCTGGCGGATGGTCTCGGGACGGCTGGAGAGCTTCTGCTCGCCGAACGACTGGCCCGGTTCGAAGCCGAACTTGGTGGCGATCACCACTTGGTCTCTGAACGGCTCCAGCGCCTCGCCGACCATGGCCTCATTGGCCTCGCCGTAGATCTGGGCTGTGTCAAAGAAGGTGACCCCTTGCTCGACGGCGGCGCGGATCAGCGCGATCCCGGCGTCCTTGTCGACGGCCGGGCCATAGCCGTGGCTCAGGCCCATGCAGCCGAGGCCCAGGGCCGAAACCTCGAGACCGCCGCGCCCAAGAATGCGCTTTTCCATGTGGTGCTCCGTTTGCTGTCGCGAACGCGGAGCCCCCTTGCGCCTTCGCATGGTTGGCAAGATAGGCCTGGCTGGTTCCGGCGATTAGGCCCCATAATCGCCATGTCGTTTTTAGCGGGACTAATAAATGGCTCAGGGTTTCGACGAACTGGCCGCGTTCGCCGCGGTGGCCAAGGAGCGCAGCTTCACGCGCGCCGGGGCCAAGCTTGGCGTGTCGCCCTCGGCGCTTAGCCAGACGATCAAGGGCCTGGAAGGGCGGCTGGGCGTTCGCCTCCTGACGCGCACGACGCGCAGCGTGGCGCCCACGGAGGCGGGAGAGCGCCTGCTGCAAACCATCGCCCCGCGCTTCGAGGAAATCGAGCAAGCGCTGGCGGCGCTCGCCGACATGCGCGAGCGACCCGCCGGCACGATCCGGATCACCGCCGGCGAACACGCGGCGCGCGCGGTCCTGCAGCCGGGCCTGTCCAGGCTTCTGCCGGAGTATCCGGACATCCGTGTCGAGATCGTCGTCGACTATGGACTGGTGGACATTGTCTCTGAGGGGTTCGACGCCGGCGTACGTCTTGGCGAGCAGGTGGCCAAGGACATGATCGCTCTGCGCATCGGCCCCGACATGCGCATGACTGTCGTCGGATCACCGGCGTACTTCGAAGGGCGCCAGCGGCCGCTCTCACCCCAAGACCTCACGGACCACAACTGCATCAACATGCGCCTGCCGACCTATGGCGGCCTTTTCCCGTGGGAGTTCGAGCGGGATGGACGCGAGGTGAAGGTGCGGGTCGACGGGCAACTGGTGTTCAACACCATTCGCCAGCGTCTGGACTCGGCGCTGCAGGGTCTTGGTCTGGCCTACATGCCCGAGGATGTCGCCGCGCCCTGCATCGCCTCCGGAGAGTTGATCCGCGTGCTGGAAGACTGGTGCCCGCCGTTCACGGGGTATCATCTCTACTATCCCAGCCGCAGACACGCCTCGCCGGCCTTCTCGCTGCTGATCGAGGCGCTCCGGTTCAAGGAACGCTAAGCGGCCATCGCGGACACATTTGTTAGATCGGCTAAAAACACCAAGTCGTTTCCGCCCGCTAATCGAGGCTTTATCGCCGCGATAGCCTTCTTTCGATGTTCTAAGGGAGATCGACAATGGGCGTGACCGCCAGCCGTTCGTTCCGCGCCAGTGTCATGGCGCTCTGCGCGACCTTTGGTGTCCTTGGCCTCGCGCCCACGGCCGTGTCGCAGACGCTGAAGTCCGTCCAGATTCCCGACAAGCCCCTGGTCTTGAAGCGCCGGGGCAGCTTCTTCGTGGGCGGTCGCTCGGTGGAGCAGAAGGCGAGCGAGATCCTCCTCGGCCCCGATGACAGCGTCACGGTCGACCAGATGTACGTCGAGTACATGGTCCCGGTCGGCAAGGCGAAGATTCCGGTGGTGATGATCCATGGCGCGGCGCTCAGCGGCAAAAGCTACGACACCACGCCCGACGGTCGCATGGGGTGGTTTGAGTACTTCGTCCGCGAGGCGCATCCGACCTACGTCGTGGACCAAGTCGGCCGGGCGCGCTCGGGGTTCAACCAGGCCGCGCTGAACAACAGGTTGTCCGGCGCCAGCGCCGCGCCGACCGGATCGGTCGCGCCGACCGCGCCCGGCGCGCCAGCCGCGATGGGACAGGGGGCCTTCCGCTTCGGCGACCGAGTGGGCGTCTGGACCAACTTCCGCTTCGGGCCGAAGTTCGGCGAAGCCTTCCCAGGACAACAGTTTCCGGTCGAGGCCATTGGCGAACTCTCCAAGCAGGCCATTCCCGACCTCAGCTCGCAAGTTCCGTTTCCCAATCCGACGCTGAAGGCTTTGTCGGATCTCGCGATCCAGCTGAACCACGCCGTCCTCATCAGCCACTCGCAGTCGGGACCTTTTCCGATGGATGCGGCGCTGATCGACCCCACGGGCGTTGCCGGCATTGTCGCCATCGAGCCGGGCGCCTGCCGGGGCGCCTACACGGACGAGCAGATCGCCAAGCTGGCCAAGATCCCGACCCTGGTCGTGTTCGGCGACAACCTGGTGGTTCCGACGGGGCTGGGCGGCATCACATGGCAAAACCGCCTCGATGGCTGCCGCGCCTATGCCGCGCGCATCAAGGCCGCTGGCGGTCAAGTTGACATCATCGCGACCGCCGAGCTGGGCATACGCGGCAACAGCCACATGCTGATGCAGGACAAGAACAACCTGCGGATCGCGGACCTCATCCTGAAATGGATCGACGCGCGGGTGGAGGGATCCTAGCAAGCGGCTCCATTTCCAGGGACCGAGAGCCGTCCTTGTGGAGCGGTCTCAAGCTCCTTCGTCAAGATCGGCGGCTGCTCGCGATGCGCGAGAGCGCATCTTCCTCGGAAATGACCTCGGCATATTTGGCCTGAAGGTCGAACAGGTTGGCTTGATGCACCGAAGCGTCACGGTCTCCCGCCGCCTCCCTCACGACAAACGGTATGAAGCCGAGCTGCAGCGCGTCTACCGCGCTGGCGCGGACGCAGCCTGACGTCGAGAAGCCCCCGATGACCAAAGTGTCGACGCCCATGGCCACCAAACTGGAGGCCAAGGATGTTCCAAAAAACGCCGATGCGTATTGCTTTATGACGATCTGTTCGTCTGCTCGGGGCTCGATTTCCTTCGGAAATTCGCCCAGTGGCGAGCCCGCTTCGAAGATCTTCAACACCGGTAGCTTGCGAAAGAAGACTCCGCCGTCGAGACCGCCCAATCCAGCCTGATAGACGACCTTCGTGAAGACGATGGGGACTTTGGAGGCTCGGGCGCGCTCAATGAGGAGCACATTACTCGCCAGGGCCGCTTCGACGCCCGCATAGAGAGGCGAGCTTGGCTGCAGATAAGCTTGGACGACGTCGATGATGAGCAGAGCGGGGCGCTGTCCAAATTCAAGCTTTCCACCGAAGCCGGCTCTTTCATAGTCGTCGGCGAGGACCCGGTTCATGGGCTAGGCCTCCAGCCAGGGCTGGTTGATGGCGCGCTTGTTTTCGAAGACGTCGATGTCGGTGGCGTGCTGCATCGTCTCGCCGATGGCGTCGAGACCCTTCAGCATCTTCTCCTTGCGGACCGGATCGATCTGGAAGCCGAAGGTCTTGCCCGAGGGCGAGATCACGGTCTGGGCCTCGAGGTCGACGCTGACCATGTGGTTGCCGCCCTTGGCCTCGTCCATCAGGACCGCCAGCTCCTCGGGCTTCACGACCACCGGCAGCAGGCCGTTGTTGAAGCAGTTGTTGAAGAAGATGTCGGCGAAGCTGGTCGAGATCACGCACATGATCCCGTAATCCATCAGCGCCCAGGGCGCGTGCTCGCGCGAGCTGCCGCAGCCGAAATTGTCGCCGGCGATCAGGACGCTGGCGTTCTTGTACTCGGGCTTGTTGAGCACGAAGTCGGCGATCTCGGCGCCGTCGGCGTCGAAGCGGAAGTCGTAGAACAGGCCCTTGGCCAGACCCTCGCGCTCCACGGTCTTGAGGAACTGCTTGGGAATGATCTGGTCGGTGTCGATATTGGCCAGCTCCAGCGGAGCCGCGCGGCCGTCGAGGCGGGTGAAGGCCTTCATGGGGCGGTCTCCGAGAGCAGGGCGCGGACGTCGACGAGGTGGCCGGCGATCGCCGCCGCCGCGGCCATGGCGGGCGAGACGAGGTGGGTGCGGCCGCCGCGGCCCTGGCGGCCCTCGAAATTGCGGTTGCTGGTCGCGGCGCAGCGCTCGCCCGGCTGCAGCTTGTCGGGGTTCATGGCCAGGCACATCGAGCAGCCTGGCTCGCGCCAGTCGAAGCCGGCGGCCTTGAAGATGGCGTCCAGACCCTCGGCCTCGGCCTGTTCCTTCACCAGGCCCGAGCCTGGCACGACCATCGCTTGGACGTGCGGAGCCACCAGACGGCCGTGCAGGAAGGCTTCCTGAACCACGGCGGCGGCGGCGCGCATGTCCTCGATGCGGCTGTTGGTGCACGAGCCGATGAACACGCGATCGATCCTGGCCTCGGTGATCGGCTGGCCGGCGGTCAGGCCCATATAGTCCAGCGCCCGGTGGGCGGCGGCGCGCTTGTCGGGCGTGGCGAAGCTCTCCGGATCCGGCACATTGCCGGTGACCGGGATGACGTCCTCGGGACTGGTGCCCCAGGTGACCATCGGAACCAGGGCCGAGCCGTCGATCACCACGGTGCGGTCGAAGACGGCGTCCTCGTCGGTGAAGAAGCTCTTCCAGTGCGACAGGGCCATGTCCCAGGCCGCGCCCTTCGGCGCCGCCGGCTTGCCCTGGATGTAGGCGAAGGTCTTGTCGTCCGGGGCCACCAGGCCAGCCTTGGCGCCGCCCTCGATGGTCAGGTTGCAGAGGGTCATGCGGCCCTCCATCGACAGGCCGCGCACGGCCTCGCCGGCGAACTCGATGACATAGCCGGTGCCGCCGGCGGTGCCGATCTCGCTGATCACGGCAAGGGCGACGTCCTTGCCGGTCACGCCCGGCGCCAGCTGGCCGTCGACGCGGACCAGCATGTTCTTGGCCTTCTTCTGGCGCAGGGTCTGGGTCGCCAGGACGTGCTCGACCTCGGACGTGCCAATGCCATGGGCCAGGGCCCCGAAGGCGCCATGGGTCGAGGTGTGGCTGTCGCCGCAGACGATGGTCATGCCCGGCTGGGTGCGGCCTTGCTCGGGTCCGACCACGTGGACGATGCCATTGCGGATGTCGCCCATCGGGAAGAACTCGATCCCGTTGTCGGCGACGTTGCGGGCCAGGGTCTTGAGCTGAAGCCGGGCTTCCTCGTCCTTCACCGCGTCCACGCCGAGCGCCTGGCCCTCGGTCGGGATGTTGTGGTCCGCCACGGCCAGTGTGCGGTCGGGACGGCGCACCTTGCGCCCAGCCGCGCGAAGGCCGGCGAAGGCCTGCGGCGTGGTCACCTCGTGGATCAGGTGCAGGTCGATATACAGGATCGCCTCGCCGTCGGTCTCGCTGACGACGTGCGCGTCCCAGATCTTGTCGTAAAGGGTTTTGCCGGACATGGCCTTCAGATTACGCCCCGCTTCGCAAGATCGCCTAGATCCTCGGCCGAAAGGCCCAGCTCCACGCTCCATACCTCTTCATTGTGTTCGCCAACCTTCTGCGAGGCGATCGAGCGCACGGAGCCGGGCGTTCGAGAGAGTTTGGGCATCACATTCTGCATAGGCAGAGGGCCCCAACGGGGATGCTCCAGGGTGACGATCGACTCCCGGGCCTTGAAGTGCGGATCGGCCAGCATCTCCGGGGCGCGATAGATCTTCCCGGCCGGCACGCCCGCCGCGATCATTTTGGCCTCGACCTCGTCGACGGTGAGGGTCTTGGTCCAGGCCTCGATCAGGGCGTCAAGGGCCTTTTGGTTGCGGCCGCGTTGGACGTGATTGACGTAGTCCGGATGCTGGGACAGCTCCGGCTGGTCCATGGCCTTGCAGAGGCGGCCGAACACCGTGTCCTGGTTGGCGGCGATCAGATAGTCGCCGTCCTTGCAGTGATAGACATTCGACGGGGCGATGCCGGGTAGGACCGAGCCAGACCGTTCGCGGATGTAGCCCATCACCTGATAGTCGGGAATGAGGCTTTCCATGACCTGTAGAACAGCCTCGTAAAGCGAGCTGTCGACCACCTGGCCTTCGCCGGTCCTGTCGCGGTGGCGCAGGGCGGCGAGGGCGCCCAGACACCCATATGTCGCCGCCAGGGCGTCGCCGATCGAAATCCCCATGCGGGACGGCGCGCGGTCGGGATCGCCGACGATATGGCGCCAGCCGCCCATGGCCTCCCCGATCCCTCCGAAGCCGGCCCGGTCGGCATAGGGGCCGGTCTGGCCGTAGCCCGAGACCCGCACCACGATCAGACCCGGATTGGTCTTCCGCAGCTCCATCGGGTCGAGCCCCCAGCTTTCCAGCGTGCCGGGGCGGAAGTTCTCGATCAGGATGTCGGCCGTGCCGATCAGCTTGCGCGCCAAGGCCTGGCCTTCCGGCACACGCAGGTTGGCCGAGACCGTGCGCTTGTTGCGGGCGACGACCTCCCACCACAGCGGATAGTCGCCGCGGCCCCAGTCGCGCATCGGGTCGCCCTTGCCAGGCGGCTCGATCTTGATGACATCGGCGCCCATGTCGCCGAGCAGTTGTCCGCAAAACGGGCCGGCGATCAGCTGGCCCATCTCGACCACGCGGAGGCCCTTCAGCGGGCCGGTGTTTTCAACGCTCATGACGCTACGCCTTACTCGGCGGCCATGGCGAGGGGCGCTTTGCGCCAGACGGGCTGGCGCGGCGGCGG
>ERZ1034427.37-NODE-37-length-30172-cov-32.854268_pt1 | contig 30172 bp, 33 predicted proteins | sample MGYA00520607_ERZ1034427 | MGnify/ENA primary metagenome ERZ1034427 (study PRJEB33736, sample SAMEA104288489) | Azolla caroliniana | place: Brazil | collected 1987 | study: EMG produced TPA metagenomics assembly of the PRJEB19522 data set (Is there foul play in the... | reverse complement strand
CTGACTCCTGACTCCTGACTCCTGACTCCTGACTCCTGACTCCTGACTCCTGAATACTTAACATACATAAAATCAGTGTTATTAGTTGGTGAAAATTATAGTTTTTAACTAACCACAATATCACTTAGGTTTTAACACATTTAAGGACGTTCATGTAGAAACCAATGATCAGTTTTTAATAAAGCACAAGCATATTCTGAAAGATAAATACTAGGTAAAATTGTTGTACAAGGTGCAATAGTTTCTTGTTCAGTTGCTAATTGAAAAGCTTCCTTAAAAGTTTTGGGTTTATTTTTGACCGTTAGTTGTAACATAGTTCCATCATGACATATTAATTCCATACCAACCATATTGTTCATGCCAATATTTTAACATAGCCATTACCTTATCACTGCCTATATAACTAGCCCCATACCAATGCAGATAAGCCCGTATTTCCTAATAATTTTGAACTCTCTTGCTGTCTAGGCTTCAATTTAGATTCTGTACCTCATTTATCTGCAATCTGCTGTAAGTATCTCTTGTAATTGATATTAGTTAGATTAGTTAGAAAAGCAGGCTTTGCCTGCTATTAAGAATCTTTCACAGTTTTCAGCTTTTACCTGATAATTAACCACCACGTTTTAGGGCTAATTCAACACGATCAAACTCTAACTCTAGACGGTTTTTCAGTTTTTCAGGGATGGGACGGTTGGGGTAAGAACTATAGTGTCCAGCTAAGGAATTGAGTGCTGTTCGCATAGTTGTAAAAGAATTCAGACCAGAAACAGAATTAACTCTCTGATAACGAGCAGAAAAGTCATTGATTTTTTGACGTGCTTCTGCTTGGAGTGCTGCTTTATTTGGATCTTCTGGTGATACTTCTATGGCTTGTCTTAAAGTGTTGACTACAGCTAAAGTATCTTGACGATAATCTCCTGACAAGCCATCAGGAGTTCCAGAACAACCCATTAAGCCAAGGGTGACAACTAAAACCAGTGCCAGCAGACGCGACCAATAATGTTTCATATCCATTCATTAAAAACAATATGTAAATCAACGTCCATCCTATCTTGGATTGGGATCAGTCAGTTATCAGTTATCAGTAGTTGTTCTCCCCCATCTTCCTCATCCCCCTAATCCCCCCACACCCTCATATAAGGTATTCCGTTGCTGGTAAGGTCTATTTAGGGATGCGATCGCACTTTGTAGGGTTTCTACTTTCATGCACGTACCACCAATAGCCCCGGCCATGGTGGTAATGTGTTCTTCCATTAATGTGCCACCAATATCGTTACAACCCCACGTTAAGGCTTCTGTTGCACCAGCCAGCCCTAATTTTACCCAACTTGGTTGATGATTAGGTATAAAATTTCCTAAAAATATCCGCGCTACCGCTGTTAATAAAAGTGCGTCAGCTAATACTGGTTGATCTCTTCCCACTCGACGACGTAAGGATTTTGGTGCTTCTTGTCCTACGAAGGGTAAGAGAATAAATTCTGTGATTTTAGCAGGATATCCCTGTTCTATTGCCGTTTGTTGGAGCGATCGCAATTTCTCTAAATGTCCAATTTGCTGTTCTGGGGTTTCAATATGCCCAGATAACATAGTACTAGTAGTAGGAACACCTAATTTATGTGCCGTACTGACAATTTCTAGCCAAGTAGCAGTATCAATCTTTTCTCGACACAATACCCTTCTGACTTCATCATCTAACACCTCGGCTGCTGTTCCTGGCATGGAACCCACACCCCCATCCCGCAAAGCTGTAATTACCTCAGTGTATGAAATTCCATCTAATCTGGCAATAAACTGGACTTCCTGGGGAGAAAATGCGTGTATATGTAACTTAGGGAACTTCTGTTTAATAGTTTCTACTAAGTTAAGGTAATAAGGCAAAGATTTACCATTGATTTGTGCTTCTGGGTACAATCCGCCTTGCATACAGATTTCTGTCGCACCCCGACGCACCGCATCTGTAGATTTTGCCAAAATCTGCGCCCAATTTAACCAGTAAGCATCGGTATCACCATCATCTCGCCGAAAAGCACAAAAACTACAGTGCTGTTCACAAATGTTAGTAAAATTAATGTTACGGTTAATTACGTAAGTAACAGTCTCACCTGCTTGTTTTTGCCTGAGTTGGTCAGCTGTAACCCTAATAGAATTTACAGCCTGTGGGTCAGTTTGCTTTAATAAAACTACTGCCTCAGATGGTGATATATTAAACCCTAGCAGCGAACGATCAAGAATAGTATCCACAGTTATATTAGTCACAGTTCATCAAAATTTTATTAAGCTATGAATAAATTAAAAGCCACAGCACCATTATTTATAATTTTGTCAGGTGTGATTTTTTCTTTATATCTACAGTCACAAGTTCCAGATGACATTTACTTTAGTAGTGATGGTGGACTCAAAGCATTGTTAGCTAAACAACTTAGTTCTGGTAATTTACGTTTTGATCTAAACCTCCAAGTACCACCATGGGTGCATAATATCTGGGATAGTGGATTATATCCTTTTGAACCACCATTTAGCTATAAAATTTCCAATCTTTATTATATTACATTCCCATTTACATTTCCCCTAGTTACTGCTCCATTTTATGCAATTTTCGGCTACAGAGGGTTTTATATAATTCCTTTAATTTCTGTATGGATTATCTGGGTGAATTATTATCGTCTCTGTCAGTCTTTTAAACTTGATAATTTCATGATTTCCCTGGGTTTAATAACTCTTATTTTTGCTTCTCCACTCACTATGTATAGCGGTATGTATTGGGAACATACACTGGCAGTAGCTTTAGCATTTAGTGGGTTAGTTATGATATTTTCCGACAGAGAAAATCAATTTACAAACAAATCAGCCATACTCAGTGGCATGTTAATTGGTTTATCAGTCTGGTTTAGACCAGAATTTCTAGCTCTAGTAGCTATTTTGATCATATTAATAACTGCTTCATTTATAATGAAATTCGATTTAATTACAATCATCAAAAATAAGAGAACAATATTTCTGGCGAGTTTAATATTAACAATATTATGCTTCTTCATATTGAATAAAATCATTTATAATCATCCTTTGGGCGCTCATGCCTTCCAAGTGGTAGAAAATTTTTCATTATCAGAAAGACTATTAAAATCATGTAAGTTTTTTAATGAACTCAAAAACAACTTGCTCAAACATTTCCCGATCATATACTTTGGATTGGCAATTTGTTTCATTTCCATATTCAAAACTAATTTGAGATTAAAAACTGCAAGCAAAAAAATATTACTCATATCGTTTTTATTTCTGTTGATAGTGCCGATACTTATTCCTAGTGATGGTGGTAAACAGTGGGGATCACGATTTTTATTAATTATCATCCCATTAGTTAATGTCATAGCTATATCTGGTTTGGAGAAAACATGGAGAATTCAACAATTTGGTATCAGATATATTAGCACAGGAATTTTAGCTGTACTATTTATCTTGGGATTCAATATCAACATAATTGAAGGTACAGAAACCTCCTATCAAAAAGACAAAAAAGAAAATATTGAACTTCTTGATTTCTTACGTAAAGATAGTAATAAAATTGTAGCTGTAGCTAATCAATATGTTGGACAAAGTTTTGAAGCAACCTTTAAACAGAAAATATTTTTTCTTACTAAAAAACCTGAAGATCTAAGTAAATTAGCTTTAGCATTAAATGAACAAGGATATAAAACATTCCTGTATGTATGTCCTTTTTATGATAAATGCTTTTCCTCTCCCACAATACCTGAGCAAGTCCAATTAGTAAGAAAGCAGAAAAGATTAACAATTCAACTAAGAAAGATTAAAGAAAATAAAAGATACAGAATAGAAGAAGCCACAATTTTTTAAAATAAAAAAACAAATTCATATAAATAATGAAGACGAATTTACCCAGTAACTACCTGAAACATATATTGTCTGTAGAAAAATTATCCCTGATTGCGATTGCAATAGCAATGATAATCAGAATTATCAATTTAGGAACTAGAGAATTTTGGTATGACGAAGTTTTATCATTACTACTTTCTACCAGTCAAAATGGGGTTTACAAAACTCCTGGAGATGCACCAGTAATATTAGCAGAATATACATCCTTATTAAGCTTGCCCAAGGAAGTAAGTTTAGGAAATGTTCTCCAAACTATCACGCTACTAATTAAAAGTCTCTTGGGTGGAGAACCTCATCCACCAATATTCTTTTTAAGTCAACATTTTTGGTTGCGGCTTCTTGGCAATAGGGAAGCAGCTATGAGGAGTTTAAACACTTTATTGAGTGTAGTTTCAATGGGTGGCGCTTATGGTTTAGGGAAATTTTTTCTAGGACATCGTGGTGGACTTTTTTTTGCAGCACTTGTAGCTATTAGTCCATTTTATTTATTTCATTCCCTCAATCTCAGAATGTATGCACCTCTAGTACTATGGGTAATTCTCAGCACATGGTCGTTGCTATATCTAATTGAACAGCAAAATCCTGACATTAGTCAAGGTTGTCCCAGTAAGTTGTTATGGAATGGGCTTTTAATTATTTCTATTACTGCTGGTTTGATGACTTTTTATTTATATGCCTATTGGCTAATAGTTTTAGGAGTATTGGTACTTTATTTAGATAGAAGACATTCGTTTCAACATGCTTTACGCTTAGGTACTGGAGTTTTATTAACCATACCTTGGGTATTATGGGGGACAATTAAACAACTTCATAACGCTGACTTAGATCGTTTTGGTAAGGCCAAATCTACATTACCTCCCTTGTTAAGACATTTACGGGATTTTACTAATACTTTAGGTACTGACATATTGATAGGGGACTGGGCAACTAGTTTAGATCCTATTATCATTACTTTATCTGGTTGTTTAGTAATCTTGGTATTTGTTGGGTTTAGTATTCATCTGTGGAAACAAAATGAAAAACAAAAGTTAGGTACAGTTTTAATATTAGGCATTTTACCGATATTATTAGGACTGGTAGTAGATATTTTTACCAAAAAATTTACCTTGGGTTTTGGCTTCGGTAGAACTTTCATCATTATGCTACCTGGCTGTTTATTATTAATCGCTTTGTGGGTAGAAAAAGCAGTTTCTAAACAATGGTGTCCCCTAGTAGCTGGTGGAATATTACTAATGTACCTAACAATTAGTATTGGTGATTTAAGTTTGCGACATCGCTCAGTTTTTCGTTCAGTTGCAGAATTAATTGCCAAAGATGTAAATAAGCCAACTTTAATTGCTATGAACTCGAAAGCTTGGGGTCATGTAAACCGTTTAGCTTATTATATTCCTACTGATTATCCGGTCATGTTGTTATCTCACTACCCCGGAGATTTAGCAACTCATTTAGAAAAAGTTATCAAGGAAGAACCAGGTCGATATGCTCGTATTATTTGGTTAAATAGCGGTGATCCTTTGTGGTCACCTTTGAAAACGGAAACGGAAATAAAGCGGAAAGAACAAAAAACAGAACAGATTTTATCATCTGAGTTTCAGTTAAAAGAAACAAAGAATCTTTCAGGTACAATGAAGCTTGATGAATTTACAGCCAAGCTTTACACAGTCTCATCCAAAAATTAAACACTGCAAAACAAAAGTATGAGGTGTGATTTATCTTTGTTAGTTTGCAGGGAACATCCCAAATGTGTAAGTTTATTTTTATCTGACATTTTTTAATAAAAGATGTATTGTGCTAATAATTAAACTTTATACATGTAATCCCGCAATTAGAAATTTACTAACTTTATGAATGCAAACTCATCAAACTCCCTATTAGTAGTTCCCACTGGGGCATTAAAGATTTCCGAACATCCACTTACTGATTTCCATAGAGATAATCCCATTCTGTTATCTCTGGTGATTCCTACTTATAAAGAGCGTAATAATATTGAGAATATCGTCAATATCCTCAGTAGGTTGCTGGATGAAACTATCCCTGGTAATTATGAGCTAATTATAGTTGATGATGATAGCCCGGACTTAACTTGGGAACTAGCACAATCTCTACTTCCAGATTATCCGCAGTTGCGGGTGATGCGTCGTCAAGAGGAATGGGGACTATCTTCAGCGGTGATTCGTGGTTGGCAAGTTGCGACAGGGCGTATTTTGGGTGTGATTGATGGAGATTTACAACATCCACCAGAAGTGTTAATACAACTGTTGCAGAAGATAGGAGAGGGGGCAGATTTGGCTTTAGCCAGTCGTCACGTAGATGGCGGTGGCGTGAGTAGTTGGAGTATAATCAGGCGCTTTTTGTCTCGTGGGGCGCAGGTTTTAGGTTTGATTATTTTACCTGGTGTATTGGGTAGAGTTACTGACCCAATGAGTGGTTATTTTATGGTGCGTCGGAGTGCGATCGCAGGTGCAACAATGAATCCTGTAGGGTATAAAATTCTCCTAGAAGTGATTGGTCGCGGACAAGTTAGAGAAATTGCTGAAGCCGGTTATATCTTTCGTGAACGTACTGAAGGCGAAAGCAAGGTAACGTGGAAGCAATATGTAGAGTATATTCAACACTTAATCCGTTTACGAGTATCTACTGGACGGTTAGGCAAAATTAGTCAAAAAGTTAATTTCCCCGTTGGTCGATTTATCCGCTTTGGTGTAGTGGGATTCAGTGGGGTATTTGTAGATATGGCAGTGCTTTATTTACTCAGTGACCCTTCAACTCTAGCTTTACCTTTAACGCGGAGTAAAATTATTTCTGGTGAAGTTGCCATTTTCAATAATTTTTTATGGAATGATGCTTGGACATTTGCGGATGTTTCCATGCAACAAAAAGGTTGGAATCAAACAATCAAACGGTTTTTGAAGTTTAATGTGATTTGCTTGGCAGGATTGGTTTTAAATGTAGTTGTTTTGAATATAGTCTTTAATTTATTGATTCCTAATCGGTATATTGCCAACTTAATTGCGATCGCAGTTGCTACAATTTGGAATTTCTGGGTTAACCTGAAACTAAGTTGGCGGGTAACTGATGTGAAATAGTCGATTTAACCTTTTCTATTAGTCTGCATATAACGGTAAATTGCGGCAATATTATGGGCATTATCAATACCTCTGTAATGTGTGCCTTTTAATTCTATTCCTAAATGTTGCAATGCTTGTGCCATGCCAAATTTATTATATACACCCAAATATTCGGAAAATTGTTTTTTGATATTTCTGTGTTCTGGACCAAAAGGATATGGGAAGTTATGAAACTTGCAATTTTTACAATATTGCAAGTTTCATAATTTCCCCAAGGACAAAATATATAATTAGGAAATGAACTCATCCACTCTGCCAATTTTGGCATCACCTCTGGAAATTGAGGTGCAGTATCAACTTGTTTTTGAAAAATAGTCGTTAAATTTCCCCAGAACTCTGTCAAAATAGGATTTCTCACAGGTTTAATAAATTGTTGAAACTCAGAATCAATTTCCCAGGTTTGGCGATTTAGTATCACTGCACCAATTTCAATAGTTTCCATTTCGTGACGGTAAAATGTATGCTTATCAGAGCAAGTAGCTTCCAGATTAATGACCATGAAATAGTGATTCAGAAAAAATTAAAATTTAGATGAAAACGGTTTTAGCCAATTAAGTAAAATAGCAGTATCAAAAACAAAAGCTGCTAAAGCAAACCAGAAAATACTTTCTCCAGCTAAGATCAAAAAAGGCAACAGTGTATTATTTACATTCCAGCCAAATTCTATCTGGTTTAATCCCCGCACCAAACCAAAAGCAAGTGCAGCACAAGATTTGAGTTGGGGATTTTTATCTACGCGGATGATATAGCGGTAAGTGACACCAAATAGGAAACCAGAGAAACCTGCAATTCCAGCACTCAGCAAAAATTGTAAATTAATTAGCTGAAATTGATTAATATTCAGTATCGAAAAATACTGATTCAGCAGCAAACCATTAACAACAGTAGTGATTAAGAAAGCTAAACCAGCAGATAAACCACCAATAAGCCCTGCTTTAAGAGATTCTAATCGTTCTTCTGCAATCATTTCCATAATCTAGCCCAACCTCGCATCAACACCATTGAGCAATCAACCTCCTTTTCCCAGTATGATAAACATTAGAGACCTTTTGTAATTATTTGAGAAGTAGAACTATGATTTTGACACTGGGATGGGTATCACTTTTGGTTGTGTTCACATGGTCGATTTCTATGGTAGTTTGGGGACGCAACGGACTATAGAGGAATCGTGGAAAGTCCATATTTGATTATTTTGGCTTTGATGGCCATAGTGCTGCTAGTAGGAGTCACTGGTGGTGTAGTTTATTTAACACTAGCAGACTGGCGTGATCGCCGTCGTCGAGAAGACGAAACCCGCGAACTTAAACGCAGCACTGGCAAACGACGCTGATTTTTTACAGCAAATATCAGCATGTTTTATGGCTTAAAAAACCTATTTGTGGGGATGGGATTGAGAGCGTATCCCCACATATTCATATTATACAAATATAATACACAAACCAATATTGAATATTTATTGTTACCTTATAGAAGAATTATATTGACAACCCTGTGGGGAATGATACAACCGACTTCCCAAAAAGAATATCAACCAGGCATGATTTTTTCCCTGGATCAGAGTGAGAAACAAAAAGCTTTATCTAGAGTGATTGCCCGGATTCGGGAATCTCTAGATATAGAAACCATCTTCAAAATAACAGTCACAGAAGTACGTCAGTTACTCAACACAGATAGGGTTGGCGTATTTCGATTTTATCCTGATTTGGAATGGGAAGGGGAATTTCTTTATGAAGATGTAGGCACAGAATGGATATCTATATTAGCTACCAAACTCCATGACCACTGCTTTGCTGAAGAGTTTACCGAACTTTATCAGGAAGGGAGAATTAAAGCCATATCAGATATTTATGAAGATGTTGTCACAGATTGTCACGTCACAATGCTGGAAAAGTTTCAAGTACGTGCCAACATAGCTGTACCCCTCATGAAATGCAAAGATCTATGGGGATTACTGTGTATTCATCAATGTAATAAACCACGACAATGGGAAGCATCAGAAATTGAATTTGTGCAATTAATAGCTCAACATTTGGAAGTTGCTTTACAACAAGCAGATTATATAGAACAGATGAAATTACAATCGGCCCAGCTTGCACAAGCTAAAGCTAGAGAAAAAGCCGAAGAATGGCAAAAAACCATAGCGCGAACCATAGAAAAAATTCGTCAGTCTCTAGATTTAGAAAGCATTTTTCGCACCACCACCGAAGAACTCAGACAATTACTAAATAGCGATCGGGTTTCTATTTATCGTTTCAATCCTGACTGGAGTGGTGATTTTGTGTTTGAATCTATAAGATCGGGTTGGGTTACTCTTATGCAAGAACAGTTACAGCGTCCCGAATTAAGAGACAACATTAGCAACTGTAACTTAAAGGAATTAGTTGAACCACCCACTGATACATATTTGCAAGATACAGGAGGAGGTCAGTTTGCTAAAGGAGAAATATACCGGATTTGTAATGATATTTATAGTGCTGGTTTTAACGAATGCTACATCAAAATTTTAGAAAGCTATCAAGCCAGAGCTTATGTCATAGTTGCAATTCTTTATAACCATAAAATTTGGGGTTTATTAGCCGTTTATCAAAACACAGGAACTAGAGATTGGCAAGAAGATGAAATTTATCTACTCACCCAAGTTAGTTCTCAATTAGGTGTAGCATTACAGCAAGCTGAATCATTGAAACAAATGCAAGTTCAAGCTCATAAACTTGCTAAAGCTGCGGAAAGAGAACGGAAAGCAGCAGAAAGAGAAAAAGCTTTAGCTGCAACTGTAGAAAAAATTCGCCAGTCTCTTGATCTAAATACTATCTTTGCTACCAGCACTCAAGAGGTCTTGCGGTTATTAGAAGTTGATCGCGTCACAATTTACCGATTTCGTCCAGATGGGAGTGGTGAATTTGTGGCCGAGTCATTAGCTTATGGATGGAAATCAGTACAGGAACTTGTGCCAGTAATTGCAGATGATTATCTACGATTAATTCCAAGAGAGGACTCTACCAACGGTAAAATAATCGTTGTTAACGACACATCTGCCACAAATATTCCTATTCCTCAGATTGCCTTAATTACACCAACAGAAACCAGAGCATATATGATTGTGCCAATTTTTCAAGGAGAAAAACTCTGGGGATTATTGGCAGCTTATCAACATTCTCAAACCCGTGATTGGCAGAAAGATGAGGTAGATTTGTTAGTGCAGATTGGTTCTCAATTAGGAGTAGGACTTCAGCAAGCCGAGTTGTTAGAAAAAACCCAACGCCAAAAAGAAGAAATTACCCAAACTCTCAAGGAATTACAAGCGACTCAAAGCCAGTTAATTCAAAGTGAAAAAATGGCTGGTTTAGGTCAATTGGTAGCTGGTTTAGCACATGAAATTAACAACCCAATTAGTTTCATTTACGGTAATATTCCTTATGTTACTAATCATATGGAAGATTTATTGAATTTAGTGTGTCTATATCATAAAAATCATCCTCAATCAACACAAGAGATTGCACAGCAAACAGCAGATATGGATTTAGATTTCATCGCTGATGATCTACCCAAAATGCTCAATTCAATGATGATTGGTGCAAATAGAATTAGAGAATTAGTGCTTTCATTACGGACTTTCGCACGCCTTGACGAAGCAGAAAAAAAACCTCTTGACTTACATGAAGGGATAGAGAGTACACTTTTGATTCTCCAAAATCGTCTCCAACCACAGGGAGATTTTCCTGCTATTGAAATTGTGAAGGAGTATGGTAATCTACCTCAAGTCTTTTGCTATGGAGCTCAGATGAATCAGGTGTTTATGAATATTATCAATAATGCGATTTGGGCGCTAGAACAATCATTAGCAGATAGCAGATTAACTGACAAGCCTAAAATTTGGATTCGTACACAAGTTACAGATCGGAATTATATTTTGATTTGGATTGCTGACAATGGTTGTGGGATCAAGAAAGGCATGGAATCACGCATTTTTGAACCCTTCTTCACCACGAAAGAACCAGGACAAGGTACTGGTTTAGGGCTATCTATTAGCTATCAAATTATTGTCGAAAAACATGGTGGTCAGATTAACTGTGTTTCAGAACCTGGTAAGGGTTGTGAGTTGTGGATTGAAATTCCCATGACTGAAAATAGAGCGTAAGGGAGATGAGGGAGATGGGGAAGTAATTTTCCCAATGCCCAATGCCCTTTGTAAAATGGAGTTTTAAATATGAAACGTTATATGCCTTTGATACTTATTGGTGTTATCTTATTTGTGGCTGGAGGAGATAAGGTTTTCCCTGGTGCTGTTGGGAAAGTGAGTACCCAAACTCGGACATCTGTAAATAACTTTTTGATCGGCAGATTTCCTTCCTGGAAACCGAAAACAAATCCCTATGAAAGAAGGGAACGGGAACTACAGGAAACAGAACAGAAGTAGCGTTGTAAGCATTCAGCTAATGCCTAACGGGACCCTAAGCAAACAGCTATCAGCAGTCGGCTTTTTCAGGCTAACGCCAAACATACCTGTTTGATAATTAACCAATTTATCAAACATTCTGAGTCCTGATAATTGATAACTTATAACTAAATCACCGGAAAAAATATGAGTATTTACCTCACAACTTCCTCACAAAATAGCTCTATATTTTAGCTGATTTTGACTTCTATGCCTCTTTCCGAGGAACTTCGTTAACACGCTGCTGTAGGCTCTATTTTGACCTTTGAATTCCGCCCTGCGGTACTAGGTTATGAGGTAGTTATGAGTACATTATCATCATCTCCAAAACCACTCTGTTCCTCTGTGTACGGACCAGTAACTTCTTCGCGATTTGGGCGATCACTTGGTATTGATCCTATAGGGTTAAGATCTAGCTGTTCTTTTAACTGTATATATTGTCAGTTAGGGAATATTCAACAAGAAACTACTAAACGGCAAATTTTTGTTCCTAGTAGCCAAGTTATTTCTGATTTGTAAGCGATCGCGCAAAAGGAATTATACATAGATATAGTAACTGTCAGTGGTAGTGGTGAACCGACCCTCACACTGATTCTGGCTGCTACAAAAAGAATTTTCAAACAACCAAAAGCCGTATTAACCAATAGCACTTTACTAGGTGATAAATCTATCCGTGATGCTTTAAAACTAGCGGATATTGTCGCTGTCAAACTAGATTCTGTTTCGTTAAATCAACTACGGCAGATCAATCATCCTCTAGAGACAATTGATTTACCAGATACACCAGGAGTCAGAAGTCAGAAGTCAGGAGTCAGGAGTCAGGAGTCAGGAGTCAGGAGTAAAACTCTCTTGCTGTCCAGGTTTCAATTTAGATTCTGTACCTCATTGATCTGCAATCTGCTGTATTATCCAACGAATTAAATTATTTAGATAAGTAGGAAGGCACACAAAAACCGTAGACGCACAGCGACTTCTCAGAGAGTAGTATGTAACTAAAAGTAAAATTGACCAAAACCTCTTCCCTACACCCTTATACCCTTTTCAACGCTGACCGCTGCTGTACTATTTTCAATTAAGGAGTTAAAAAGATGGGAACAAAGTTAACGGAAGCATTGTTAGCACAGCAAGAAATTCCTGCTGGTTATCTCAATATTATGGGTTATGTTGATAAATCAGAAGTTAACGGTCCTGGTTGTCGTGCTGTGGTGTGGGTGCAAGGCTGTCCTCGTGAGTGTGCTGGTTGCTTTAATCCCGACTCTTGGACATTTGAGATTAACCAGCTAGTTGCTATAGATTCCTTAGGCGCAGATATTCTCAAAAATCCCCATAACACAGGTGTAACTTTCTCTGGTGGTGAACCATTTTGGCAAGCATCGGCATTGGCTAATTTAGCACGTAAAGTCAAAGCTGCTGGATTAAATGTCATGGCTTTTACTGGTTTTACCCTGAAGCAACTGCAATCTGAATCAGCACCTCCAGGTTCTGAAGAATTGTTAGAACAGTTAGATATTTTAATTGACGGGCCTTTTGTTGAGTCTCAAGCCATTAATTCTCCCTTATCTCCCGTTTCTTCTAGAAATCAACAGGTTCATGTATTTAACCCAGAATTCAAAGATCAAATTACCTGGGCTAGTGACCAAATAGAAGTTCACGTCCTCAAAGATGGCGATCGCATTGTAACTGGTTATCAAGGTTGGTTAGAACTGACTTAAACCTGAAATTGACCCCATAGTTATGAGTTTATGGCTACACGGAAAATCCTGTCACATACTTGCTCATTGATGATTGCATCGAAGATAGACACTTGTGTCGTCACTTTTTGCAACAGAAGCAATTACATGGTGTCAGCAGGAAATACCAGATATCATTTTACTGGATTTTTTGTTGCCAGATGGTGATGGGTTAGAATTGGTTGTAGGATTTAGGCACAAGTTCAGCAATAGTCAATCGTCCATAATTATGCTGACAGGAGAAGGGGACGAAATGATTGCTGTCAGTGCCATGAAAAGTGGTGTCCAAGATTATCTAATCAAAGGTCAACTCACCGCTCAAATTCTGCAACGTGGGATTCATCAAATAGTGGAACGGATGTATTTAAGCAGACAAATAGAACAAAGTCGGGAACAACAACAAATAATTGCTGCTGCGGCTTTGCGAATTCGTCAGTCTCTCCAGGTAGAAGAGATTCATTCTACCTGCAATAGCCACTGAAGTGCGCCAGTTTCTCAAAGCAAGGTGGTAATAGGGAGCAAGGCGATTTTGTGAGGTGGGGCAAAACGTGTGCGCTCGCTAAACCCAAAACAGGCATCGGTAAAAATCATTTACCGTACAATTAAAATATTGTATACATACAAGTTGTCAATTTAAGAATGAAAGGAAACAGTAAATTTTGGTTAAACAAAATGCGGAAATTATGTTACATCTTCCTTCTCAATGGATAGCTGGAAGTTGGCATAATTTCTGTAATTCTATTTTTACCTCTTTTATCCATCTTCAAACTGTCTAATATTTTAGACCTACAACTCCCATTTAACAGAACTTTCTATGGTAATCAATACATGCTTATTTGATTACTGACCTAAGCAGCTTATTCCCACCAGCCACAAATTATTGAATGCAAGTCTCCTTAGGATATTTTGAGAAGATACTTTGTCTTGGAATTTTACTTCTTTGATGTGATTTATTTTACTTTAATTCCAGAAAAATATTTTAGCGATATCTGTGGTTGGCGTAGCTAAAAACACACTTTTCGTCCCACCTCACAAAATCGCGTTGCTCCCGTGGAAATATATCAATTTCACCCAGATATGAGTGGTACTCTATGGGGTTAAATCGTTTTATGCTCTCATCACTATCAATATAGCCAACAATCCAAATATTCGTAAATGAATGAGATTAAAACAAATTGAGGATTTGATTAATAGGACTCATAGTTACACCTTTTGTACTCTGAACCACTATCTCTGTTTAGAGGGTAATCTTAGATTGTTTAACTAAACATACTCAGCGAGGCGCTTGAAAACCTTATTTATTTCCGGCTCGGAACTACTTACTCGACTTTATAATATCGAGTCGAGTACGATATTCCTGATAACTTTCGTCATTCAGAATATCTGGTTGCAAGTCTACAAGAGCATCTAGTACGAATCGGACGAATTGCAGCCACTGTCCTATAAATTCATCAGATGTAACCGGAATCCCGGTATCGGGCAAAAACTGGAACTTTTCACCCGAACCGGGTGTAATTTCAAAGCGGATCGTGATTTTATCACCTTGCCGCTCCATCAACGTTCCCACAGCAGTACCCTGTTCAAAGAAATCAAATTCCACTTGTGATTTTGTGTCGGTCGTCAGTTGTTTCAAGACAACAGGAATGTCTTCAAATATAGTAGATAGGTCTGGACGCAGGTCAAAGCAGGCATCATACTCCTGAACATGGATAACAAACTCTTCCTCATAAATTGAAAAGAAATAGTTTAGAGATATAAAAACTCTAGTTGCGTCCACCATCTCTACACAATAACCTGGTTTGCTTAAGTTTTCCCACCAGTAACATATCTCGAATGCTTGACTCATATGCTCACTATCTCAATTCAAAGGATACGCGGTTTTGAATATTAGCTCCTTGCTGGGGATAACCTTGACAATCATTACGTCTTTGAGGACTGTAACATCAGGCAGATAGACAACTTTAGTCCTGCCTTCCATGCGGAACAATTGGCATTCCATCTCGGTATTTTGTTATACAGACAGTCTTAAACCATTCTTGGTCAGCTAGATATTGAGATTAAGCCTTACTATAGTTGATAAGATGCAGGAAATAAGCCTTGATATCATGAAAACTCAAACACTTTTTCAGATTCTACATGATTCTAAATCCTCCTCTTCTTCCTTGTGACTCCTGACCCCTAATCGTCACGAACAAGTTTTTCAGAAAGCTCTACTTAATGGTGATTTCATCCACTGGTAAGCGACAAAAATTAATAATAAACCAATCAAGAATAAAAATGCCATTAAACCAATTTGGTACCAGAGAATATGTGGTAGTAGTAAATCTAAAACTAAGTGCATTAAGTTCATAAAGCCATAAAATATAGTTAAGCCAAAATGCGTGACTCGATAGCGTTTATTTTCAGTAAAAGCTGTACCAACTATTGCTAACATTGGCAACATAAAAAAGCCCAGCATCAACCAAAAAATTCCCGAAAGTTCATTGATTGATGCAGCTTTTTGAGATTCAACCACACTTAAACCGTGAAATAATGGCATTAAACCCAGTTGAGTATGAAACAGTATACCTAATAGAAACACTGTCCACAAAGCAATTATTTTCTCTCGATAATTAATCATCATAATTTCTCCCATCTATAATTTAGAACCTATGTGACGAAGTAAATCTTGACGTGCCTTTATATCCTCATTTCCTTCTACACCTTTGGGTGAAAAGCCATCAATAACACCGAGAATACCCCGACCTTGTTGAGTTTCTGCTAAAATCACCTGGACAGGATTAGCGGTAGAACAATAAATCTTGCAAACTTCTAGACAGTGTTTAATAGCATTGAGAAAGTTAATAGGATTGCGTCTTTAAGTACAATTAAAAAACCGTGTCCTGCACCAATTAATTAAGCATTTTTTGTAGCTACTTCTTGCAAAAATTCTTCATTTCCAGCAATTCTAATTAAACAAGCAGCTGATGCTTCACAGAAAGCGATACCAAACTTTACCTGTGAAGATATGCCTACCATGATTTCATATAAATCTTCTACGGTTTTGATAAAGTGCGTTTGTCCCAAGATCAGGTTACAACCTACGGGAATGTCTAGACTAAAGGTTTTGAGTTCCATATTTTTTTGGACACAATAAATATTTGTTATGGAACTATTGTGATATTTTTCAGATGGTTAAACCTCAGTAGTATAGATTTCAGGATTTGTGATAATGTGTGATATGGGAAATTGAGTGCTGATACATCACACATCATATTTACTGAACTATCCCAGCACATAGGTTTTTTCAAGTAAGTAGGTGGGTGTTAAAAATTGTCATTATGATCAGGCAAGTGGTGAACCAGCGCGGTCTTGAGGTGCCATTGGGGTGGACGGGTTTCCCAGCATAAAGCAAGTGGCGTGGTTTCCCCCATGTAGGCGCTTCGCCTTCCCTCAGGGTGCGACTGGAGAACCCGAAGGGTAAGAGGTACTCATGCAATAGGGAAGAGGTTCTGGTCAATTTCACTTTTCGTTACATAATCCGGTATATCTATCAATTAATCTCAATAGTATAGTATTGCGGGACAATTATAAGCCCAAAAGCATTTGCAAGGAACATCAGGAATTATTCGAGTTTATCCCAGTATATCGCTCAATTTTTAGTTTAGAATGCTCCGAGTCTATACAGAAAAAAATTAGAAAAAATTTGAAGAGTCTCACCAAAAATGTGAACAGTCTAAACAACTCTTATAAATTGCTAACATGGGAGTAGAGAAAGCCATTCAAGCCGACGAAACTACAGCTACAGCTTGGATGAATCAACAACTTGTAGCCTTGGGTATGAGTAAGCTTCCTTGGGAGGAAATTATCATGAACATTGCACAATAAACATGCTACTCTCCACCTGAAGAATACCTTGAACTAGAAGTGAATTCAGGCATAGGTCACGAATATATTGAATTGATGGATTTATTATACCAATGACAGGCGGAAGACCAAATCATAACCAAATTGCTGACAATATATCTGTAGTAATAGATACATACTGTTCTCGAACGTCTTCCTTATCAAGTATTTGTCACAGACCAACGTCTTTGGATTCCTAATAGAAGAATTTACACTTATCCTGATATTATGGTTATTCAAACTCCCTTGGTATTTGAAGAAGGAAGAATAGACACTGTTACTAATCCTGTGATGATTGCTGAGGTTTTATCAAATTCAACCAAAAGCTATGATAAAGACCAAAAATTTGCTGCCTATCGAACAATTCCCACTTTTAAAGTGCATATTTTAATTGACCAATATACAATGTACGTTGAGCAATACTGCAAAATTGGTGATAATAAATAAATGGGTATTTTCTAAATTTACAGATGCATAAACAACTTTAAATTTAGCCTCTGTTCCTTGCCGAATTGTGTTAGCTGATACTTACGGTAAAGTGGATTTTAATGTTTAAGAGTAAATCTATAACCTTAAGTTGGTTATAACAACGGAATTAGATTATTTGCTATTATTTTCTTTAGTTCCTTAGTTTTTGTAAAGCAATATCTCTAAATTTTCCTTGCAAATTTTCCCAAGTCACACCTGCTAAACTGGGTACAACAATGTGAGCAGTTCCCACTCTTACCGGTGGTCCTATACCTACCGCCCACATACTTGCGGCTAAAGCTGCATCAATACCTGCGGCTGCATCTTCAAAAACTACACATTGCTGTGGTGAAAGTCCTAACTGCTGGGCTGCAAACAGAAATAAATCTGGTGCGGGTTTGGGTTTTTGGACACTATAACCATCTGCGATCGCGTCTATTTTATTACCAATTCCCAACTTCTCAATCACCACACGCGCATTTTTACTCGCTGAACCAATAGCTATCTTCAACCGAGCTTGACGCAAATCGTCCAACAAGGAAACAGCACCCGGTAATAAATCCTTGGGTGTGATACGTTGAATCAACTCCACATAATAGTCATTTTTACGTTCCATCATCTCCTGAATTTGCACTTCCGAATATCGCCTATCACCAATAATTAGCATCAGCGAAGCACGGCGAGAAATTCCCCGCAATGCCTCATTAGCTTGACGGTTAAAAGGAATACCTTCCTCATCTGCTAATCTCTGCCAAGCTAAGTAATGATATTGTGCTGTATCGGTTAACACACCATCTAAATCAAAAATCATCCCCCGAATTGCAGTGGACGGATTTCTCCTCCCGTTCCCAGTCCCCAATTCTTGGTGTAAATCAAAATCTTGCCATTTACCATGCCAGTATAATTTAAACTTCAGCCTTGTCCAGTGTGGCGGTAGGTGGGGATTAGCTACGGGTTGACTATCTGTAAATTGAATACCTCCAAAACCGAAAACTACAGCTTGCCAAATTCCCCCAGCACTAGCGCCGTGAATCCCATCACTAGTATTGCCTCGTCTATCTGCCAAGTCGACCATAGCCGCTTGCATGAAGCGTTCGTAAGCTTCCTGGGTTTGGCCTAAATCTGCGGCTAAAATCGCGTGAATAGCTGAACCGAGGGAAGAACCATAGGTAATATCTGTGCGGGGTGCATAGTAGTCCCAATTGACCTGCAATGTTTTTAGGTTGTAGGGAAAAACGGCATTTCTACGCATTAAATAAAGCAACATTAATACATCTGGCTGCTTGAGGACTTGGCGTTTGTTGGTGCCTTCAATACCTAAAATGCTTTGAATTGACTTTTGCCGTGGTTCGTAATCTGCTAAATTAATATCATCTAATTGAAAAAATCCCTCACATTGCTCAATTAATCCTGTTTCTGGGTTGTATGGAATCCAGATTTTGTTGATAATTTCTAGCCAATGGTTTCTGATTTCGTCAGTAAGTTGCAATTTTTTCTCTAGTTCTGTAGCTTTTTCTGGGACATGACGACGTAACCAATCATCAACTATACAAGCTTTTTCTAAATGCCATTGCACCAGGCGGTTAGTGAATGCATTGTTATGTACTAACTCGTGATATTCATCTGCACCTATGACGTTACGAATTTCATAACGTTCGGCTTGGGGATTAAACTCAACACGGCTATTCCAAAAAATTGCGGTATCTAGAATTATCTCTGCGCCATAATCTCTGAGCCATTCATCGTCACCAGTGACTTGCCAATAGTACCATACAGCATAAGTTATAACTGCGCTAATATGAATTTCGCGATCGCGACACCAAATCCGCACATCCTCAGCATAGTAATCACTAGGTAGCGACCATCTCGGTGTTACTTCATCACCTGTCACCGCACTTTCCCAAGCATACATTGCACCCTGATATTCATAATGTGTTGCTTTGCGTCGCGCTCCATTTAAACTATGATAGCGGTAACTCAGTAAATTCCGCGCTAATGCTGGTTGAGTAAAAGTAAAGAATGGCAGAATAAAAATTTCTGTATCCCAAAAAATATGACCGTGATACCCAAAACCAGACAAGGTTTTTGCAGGAATACTCACCCTGTCATCATAACGGGGAGCGGCGATAATTAGTTGAAATAAATTATACCTAACAGCAAATGTGGCTGTATTATCTCCCTCAATTGTAATGTCGCTTTTGTCCCAAACCTCCGCCCATGCTTGTTCATTAGCATTACTTAGGGTGATATAATCAGGTAGATGGTCGAGTTTTTCCTGTGCGGCGGAGACTGGTTGTTCAACATCCCGTGAAGTAAAAACGGTGGCAATTTTCTCTATGGTTACCGTCTGCTGTGGTTCAGAAAAGAAAGTTGTACTGATGCTAGGATAGCCAGGTGCAGTATTGACTTGCATTGCCGTTTCTATTCCTGATATGGTCATTTTTGCAGCCATACCGAGATCAATTCGGGAGTAGCGGGTGCGACTGTGTAACCAGAAGCCTTTGTCAATTTTCCCTTGGTCTAGTCTTTCCCAGTGATTGAAACCTTTGTTTTCGGGGTAGCCGTTGATACTCGCTTGAATTTCGATAAATCCATGAAAATCTATTGTTGTTAACTGGCAACGTTGTCCTAATACATGATTTTCCGCTAAACTCGCAAAGCGTTCAAAGCTGATATCTATGGTTTTTCCAGTGGGACTACGCCAACGCAGATAACGGCTAAGAATCCCTTGATGTAGGTCTAATTTCCGATTGTATTCTAAGATTTTACCTTGATCTAGACGAAAGCGCTCGCTATCAATCATTACTACCAATGGTAGCCAGTCTGGACAGTTAGCTAGTTCGGTATAGACTACGGGAACATCATCATAAACACCGTGAATAAATGTAGCTGATAGTGTGCGTGGATAGCTTTCTTCAAAGCTGCCTCTTGTACCTAAATAACCGTTACCAATGGTGAATATTGTTTCTCTGGTGTGTAATTCATCGGGATTAAATTGGTTTTCTATTAATACCCAATCTGTGTAGATAAAATCTCGTTTGTTTTCCATATTGATGAATGAATAGAATTTGTGACACGCCAAGGCGCAAAGCAAGAGGGAAAAAAGAAACGAAGAATCAAAAGTGATGATTTATTTGTAAATGTGAGCGTATCGTTGTTGATGTTGTCCGATAATTTGTTCGGCTCTGGGTTTGTAAATAAGATGAAATAATATCTCCATATATCTATCTCTTGCGTCGTTATCTTCTGGAACAATAAAGTTCCAGAAGCTAAAGATTTTAGCTATTAATAGTAATTGTTCTGTGTATGATTCCCAGTTGTATTTATGGCGAATTCTTTGAATCATCCATTGGGAAGTTTCTTGCCAATATTCTGGGTTAGCATCACATTTATCTAAGAAGTTAAGAATTGTCTTAGCTGTTCTTTCTAAATTTGTAGGGTTGAGATGAAATCCAGTTTGCAAATCTTCGAGAATTTCTGATGACCCGCCAAATTTAGTTGCAAAGGTTGGTAAGCCAGAAATCATTGCTTCTAATATACTACGTCCGAAGGCTTCATAAAGGGCAAAGTGAATATAAATACCTTGACAATCAGCAATAATCCGATAAGCTTCACCAATTTTTTGGCTTGGTAGACGCATTCCTAACCACCGGATTTTTCCTTGCAGATGATTTTCCTTAATAAGATTGTGCAGTTTGTCGATTTCTCCAGCTTCTTCTGGGTATGTCGCTTCATTTACAGATAAATTACTAGTTAATAAAATCAGGTTACATCGAGTTTGTAATTCTTGACTTTTAGCAAAACATTCAACTAAACCAGTGAGGTTTTTAATTGAGGTAACTGGTGCAACTGCAAAAATTGGTCTTTTGTGAATATCGTCTATGTTACCGAGAATATGATCATCTTGGTGTTGAAACAATAAATCTTTAATTTTTTGGCTTTCTTGTGGATTTCTATCTTCTGTTTGGCTGTAGGGGAAAAATAAGGTTTCACTGACTCCAGGGGGAATCATATTAAATTTAGGATTAAATAAATCAATTCCATCAACTACATGATAGAGTTGGGGCATGGTAAAACATTTGTAAGATTCATATTGTCCCATCGTGTCTGGTGTACCGACAATTTCTTGATAGGATGAAGCAACAATAAAATCCGCAGCATTCATGCTAATTAAATCGGCGGTGAATTGGGCTGAGAAATGATATTTCTCGTCTAGGTCTTGCCAATATAAGTTACTAAATAAATGTTTTGGTTTTTCTAGGGAATGGGCAATATTGCATTGAGGAATTTTTAAGCTACTGGAGAGTAGAGAGGCGACTAAGTTCCCATCGCTGTAGTTACCAACAATTAAATCTGGTTTACCTGAAAATTCTGTTAGCAGTTCTCTTTCTGCATCTTGGGCAAATTTTTCTAAATAAGGCCAAATTTCAAATTTAGAAATCCAGTTATTAATAATTTCTGGATTAAAATCTCTAAATGGAACTCGTAAAATCCAAGCATTTTCTGTATTGTGAACTTTTTCTAAACGCAAGTCACAAAATGTACTCTCACAATTGGGAATCAGGCGGGTTAAAATAATTACATGAGGTTTGATACCTAAGAAGTCAAGACCAGCAAGTTTTATTTCCTGTTGGAGTTTGTTTTCTAAACTGCGTGCTTGTTCCAGGACATAAATAACTTGACCTAATGTTTCATCTCGTCCTAGAACGTCTTCTTGTGCTACCCAACCATGTATGGAAATGAGGACGACGCGAAAAACTGCGGGAATACGTGCGACAAAAGCTTCGAGAATGTAGGTTTGGGGGGTGTCAATGAGTCTTTGTAGTAGTTCTAAGGTTTCCCTGACTCGCCCAGCGTTGTTACCCCAACCAGCTTCTAAACCGAGTTCTTGGAGATGAGAACGAAATTGTGCATAGGGTTCGTCAGGGGGAAGTTCGCTTAATAAGGTGATGGCTGGTTTAATTAGTTTAGCAAACTGGATACCGGAATGAATGCGATCGCTAATTAACAGCTTCATGCCATTGAATTGTATCCCTTGTAATGCCTGAAAAAAGGTTTCTAGCCAATATTGAGGATCGGAGACAAATTGATTGCATAGATAATGGTTCAGGAAAGTCAGACCTTGACCAATCTCTCTGGGATCGCTAATTCTCGGAGATGTTTGGTAAAATGGGTGGAGGTCAATTTCTAGGATGTGGGGTTGGTAACGGTTGACTAAGCGATCACTCACATCTAAAAATGCTTTAGGAGTCATTAAATCGAAATGGGTGAAATCTGCAGTTAGTCTCCACACTTCTTGACTAGCTATCCTTGGTCTGACGACAAACCAAGTATTTTCATCTTCGAGAATAATTTCATGAGTGTAATGAATAAGCGTACCTAGCGATGAAGAATGGTAAAAATAAGTAGGCTTTTCAGATTGATGACAATAATTAGTAAAGGCTTGTAAAATCTCATTCCTCAAAAAGTAACATTTATCAAAATTATGCAATATCAACAGAAACTGACGTAGTGCAGTTTTTTCATCACTGGTTAAAACAGCCTGAAATAATTCATACATGGGAAATAACCCAACTATAACAACTACAATTGTAAGAATCCAGGAGTCAGGAGTCAGAATGTTTGAGAAATTGGTTAATTATCAAACAGGTATGTTTGGCGTTAGCCTGAAAAAAGCTGACTGTTGTTCGCATAGCGTGCCGTTAGGCATTAGCTGAATGCTTACCTACACACTCATTTTTATCTCTTGAAAAACTGGATTCTTAGATAATTAGATTAGGTGAGATGTATCTTTTTCTGATAGTAAATTACTTGTAAAAAGTATCGCATCTAGCTCAGGTGTGAAAGCCTTGGGTAATTCTTTAGATATAGGAAGAAAAAACAACCTACATATCTACCTCTCCTCTTTCCCATTTAAAGCCTCAATCAGTATTTTACTGATGACTGCTAACTCGGACTGTAGATATTTTTGTGGTTAATTTTGTTGTTTTGATATTTCAGTACCTGGTGAATGCAATTTTGTAAACTCGTCGTGTGACAGTATTTAAATAGGCATTTGATAGATAGGTAGAAAATCCCATCAACTATAATTTTTTTGGATAAAATTTGCCAAGTTGGCTAAATTGATTCAAAAAAGGTAGTATTCTGCATATCAGATGAATGTCTGTGTTCCCTATTTTTTAATTCCAAAATTGGCTTAGTATCTAATGCCAAGAGCATGACTTTAGCATTTGCATATAGGTAAGGGAGAATCGGTGAAATGAAACTAAGAATTAATGAAATTTCTGACTTCCAGACTCAAAAATGCGAAAGCAAAAACTGTCAAGATTACCAGTGGTTAATGATACTAAAAAGCCCAAGCTAATGATAAACTCATTCCTAGTACAGTACGGCGTAAATAGAGCAACTATTTAAAATAGATGAAAAGCCTACTCCATAAGATTTTTTTTGACTTTCGCCTTGCGGCACTAGCTTTTAAGTCCTATAAGTCCTGCTATTAATCTTTCTGCAAAATAAAAGTCACAGAAAATAATAGTATTCTTGTAAGCATTCAGCTAATGCCTAACGGCACGCTACGCGAACAGGCATCAGCAGTCAGCTTTGTCAGGCTAACGCCAGAAACACCTGTTTGATAATTAACCAATTTCTCAAACATTCTGACTCCTGATTCCTGAATCATTACATATTCTCTTGGTTAAAAATCAACTGATATTTACATGAGAAATGAAGAATCTATTCAACTTTAAATATCACTTTCATCATAGAGATCTGTGGCTTTTAGAAAGATTTTCATAAATCTCTGATGGTGAAAAATATAGAGATAGTGACAAGCGATATCTAAATGCTGTTTTCTAGATTTTTGGCAGTTATAGCAGGAGTCAGGAGTCAGGAGTAAAACTCTCTTGCTGTTTAGGTTTCAATTTAGATTCTGTACCTCATTGATCTGCAATCTGGTGTATGGACATTGCTAATAGAGAATCCCGCACGAAAGTAACGATAAACCTTCAATAGTACAAATTATATCCGGGACAGTCATGAACTACCGAATTTCTCCTTCTCAAACTAACGTTCAGAATCTTATTACTCCTGAAGAATTAAATCAAGTCCTTGAAGCTGTCGCTGATGGTAGATATTCCTGGGCTTGTGTGCTGATTTTACGTTTTATTGGTTATAATCCACTGCATTATATTCCCCAGCGCACTTATAGCCGTTTAATGAAAGAAAATAGCCAAATTGAGATAGCATCAGCATCTACCAATAAACCGAAACTTCACCCAGTGAATAGTTCTCATTGTGTGCCTTCATCTCAAATTTATAGTACCAATTAGTGGTGTAGTGTGTGGGGGAGGTGAGGGAAGAATTAATTCTTTCTTCTCTCTTCTGAACTCCTGTAACTCCTGATAGCGGAAGCTGGCGTAAGCCATACTTCTGTATTCTAAAAACGGGTTAAAAGTGTGATTCTGAACGTTCGAGGAGCGTCTCTGAAAGAGATAGTGAAGAATCTCCGAGATACTAGTACTGCCGTGAATTCAAAATGCTTGTTTGAGAAGAGCTAAGCTAACAAAATATCTCCTTCGGAGACGCTACGCGAACGAAATTCAAAATGTATACAGAGTGAGCTTTTCAGAAATTTGCAATGGTTGGTTTATTTACGCCGTACTGTACTAGAGCCTACGGCACGCTCCGCCTTCACGCAATGTTGCGAAGGGATACGGTGTACTACGTTACGAATAGCTTACGCCACCCTGCGCTATCAGTATGAGATAAGTCCAAGTTTCACCCGTTTGCTGTATAACTCCCCAATTCCTTCTTACAACAAGTCCAGATTAATAGTTTGTTGCCATACTTGCTCAAATGCAATTCCCTGTTTAGTAGAAATATATAATAATACTATAGCTGCTGAACGTTTGGAATTATCACAATGTATCAGCAGCGGTTTAGGTAATTCATCAATAATTTGAAAAACCTGCTTTGCAGTTTGATGAATTAGATTTTCAATTTTAGTCGGCAGGTTGACATACTACAATCCTAAAAATTCACTTTTTTGCTGTTCATTTGTCCATGAAATTGATTCATTTGCAAAACACAAATTTAGGACAGATTTGTAACCATCATCAGCAAGCTGATGTAGATGTTCTAGTGTAATTTGTCCACTTATTGCTAATTCCTGATTAATCTTCCTAATAAGATTCATTGGAAACAGATAGTCGATCATAGGTAATGAGTGAAGTGAAATACAGTTAGTATTATGATGACATTTTTGTCCAGGTTAGTTTTACAATTAAATGTGTTAAATGTAGACTTTCTCTACACTCTTGACAGGATGTTGCGTAAGAATTCAGGAGTCAGGATTCAGGAGTCAGAATGTTTGAGAAATCGGTTAATTATCAAACAGCCATCAGCGGTTAGCCTGAAAAAGCTAACTGCTGATGGCTGTTTGCGTAGCGTGCCGTTAGGCATTAGCTGAATGCTTACGTTTTAACTCTACTATTAACTTAGAGCAAGAATCTGAGGAAATTGTAAGGATGCAGTTCTATCTGGGAAATTTTATAGCAGCCAAACGGTGAGAGAGTTAAAAGTCTGTTTGTATCGAAGTTTTATGGTCTGTTGATGTCCTAACAACCTTGGTAATTACTATATATATGTATATATATGTTGATGGGGGTTTAATGAGGGTTATCAAAGAATCAATAGATTTGTAGACTAAGTAAGTCGGCGGCAAAAAACAGAAGTATGTAACAAAAAGTAAAATCACCAAAACCCTGTTGCCTTTTGCCTGTCATAATGACAATTTTTAACGCCAACCTACTTAAATCCGCAAGTGTAGGTGTTCCTCACAAGTTCCTCAAATTTTCGTCTTAAGTTTCAAGGTAGAAACGAGGGTACTGGGGACTGGTTGAAATTTTTTCCCTTTTACCAATTACCTATAGTTTAGGAATTCTCAAAGGCTGGGGAATATGAAAACCAGAACTTATGCCACCATAGACGGTAATGAAGCGCTTGCTAAGGTCGTTTATCCACTCAATGAAGTTATTGCCATTTATCCTATCACTCCATCTTCACCTATGGGTCAATGGTCTGATGCTTGGATGAGTGAAACAAAACCGAACGTTTGGGGAACTGTTCCCTTGGTGGTACAGTTTCAGAGTGAAGGGGGCGTTGCGGGTGCTGTACATGGTGCTTTACAAACGGGTTCACTGACTACCACATTTACAGCGTCTTAGGGATTAATTTTGATGCTGCCGAATATGTACAAGATTGCGGGTTAACTTACACCTACAATATTTCATATTGCAGCGTGATCGCTGGCAGCCCAAGCTTTATCTATTTTCGGTGATCATAGCGATGTTATGGCAGCCAGAACTACAGGTTTTGCCATGCTGTGTGCTGCTTCTGTCCAAGAAGCCCAAGATTTTGCCCTCATTTCCACACACGCAACTTTAGAATCACGCATTCCTTTCCTACACCTTTTTGATGGAGTCCGCACTTCTCACGAAGTCGATAAAGTAGAAACATTAACAACAGAAGATTTAGAGAAATTCATTCCCATAGAGTTAGTAATTGCCCATCGTTCACGGGCTTTAACACCTGATATACCCGTATTAAGAGGAAAAGCCCAAAAGCCGGATGTTTACTTCCAAGCCAGGGCAACCGTTAACCCATTTTATTTAGCTTGCCCAGATATAACTCAGAAGGTAATGGATGAATTCGCTCAAGTTACAGGGCGAGAATATAAACTATTTGAATATCATAGAGATCCAACAGCAGAAAGAAGAATTATCCTCATGAGTTCTGTTTGTGAAACAGTTCATAAAGCGCTAGATTATCTCAACATAGAAGGTGGAAAAGTTGGAGTTGTTATAATTAGATTATATCGTCCCTTTCACACCCAAACATTTATTAATCCTTTACCAGAAAAACAGCAGTACTGCTGTTTTAAACATGACAAAGAAACCAGGAGCAGTTGGTGAACATTGATATACTGATGTTGTTACAGCTTTGGCAGAAAACCAACTCAAGAATATTCAAGTTGTGAGAGGAAAATATGGGTTATCATCTAAATAATTTACACCCGCAATGCTGAAAGCTGTATTTGGTAATTTGATCCCCCCAAGCCCCTTAAAGATGGGGGCAATCAAGATACAACTATCCTTGATAATTTGGCTGACACACCAAAGAATCATTTTACAGTTGGTACTAATGTTGGCATTAATGATGATGTCACCCACACCAGCTTACAATATGACCCCAAATTTAACATAGAACCAGATAATATTGTGCGGGCTATATTCTATGGTTTAGTTACAGATGGTACAGTTGCTGCAAATAAAAATTCCATCAGAATTATTGGTTAACAAACTGATAATTACGCCCAATATTATTTTGTTTCCGATTCTAATAAATCTAGTTCTATTACCTTTTCTCACTTGCGATTTGGTTCTCAACAAATTCGTTCTACTTATTTAATCAGCAAAGCTAACTTTGTCGCCTGTCATCAGTGCGAGTTTGTCGAAAAATTCCCGATGTTGAAAGATATCATCCCCGGTGGCACATTTTTATTAAACGCACCCTACGAGAAAGATGAAGCTTGGGAAAGACTCCCCTTTGCTATGCAAGAAGAGATAATTAATAAAAATCTCAAATTCTATGTCATCAACGTCTATAAAGTCCCGCGGAAACCCGGAATGGGCGGACATATTAACACTGTCATGCAGGTTTATTTCTTTGCCGTTTCTGGGATTTTACCAAGAGAAGATGCGATTGCACAAATTAAAAAATCAATTCGCAAAACCTACGGTGAAAAAGGCGAAGAAATTGTCCAAATGAATATCCAACCCGTTAATAAAACCTTGGATAATCTGTATGAAATTTGGCATGGGGCATGGGACATTGGGCATAGCGAAGAAAACAAACCCCCAATCCCCGATTATGCACCTGCATTTGTTCGCAATGTATTGGGTAAAATGATTGCCCGTGAAGGTGATGATTTACCCGTCAGTGCATTACCCATAGATGGTACATATCCAAAGGGAACATCAAAATGGGAAAAACGCAATATTGCCCAAGAGATACCTGTTTGGGATCCTAATGTTTGCATTCAATGTGGTAAATGGGTGATGGTATGTATATCCACACAGCGTTCGTTATCCATAGTAAAGTATATGAACCAGAACAATTAGAAAATGCACCGCCAACTTTCAAAATGCCGAAGAACATGATTGGCATGATTTGAAATTTACCATTCAAGTAGCTGCGGAAGATCTTACAGGTTGTGCTTTATGTGTTGATGTATGTCCGGCGAAAAATAAAGCCGAACCACGCAAAAAAGCCATTAATATGGAATAGCAAAGACCGTTAAGAGAACAAAAAAGAGATAATTGGGACTTCTTCTTGAGTTTAGTAAAACTAGCCCGACGGAATTTGAAGTTGAGTCATATTAATCAACAACAAATGCAAGAACTGTTGTTTGAGTTTTCCGGTGCTTGTGCAGGATGTGGAGAGACACCGTATACTAAATTAGTAACACAATTGTTTGGCGATCGCATGATCGTTGCCAACGCCACCGGTTGTTCTTCTATCTATGGTGGTAACTTACCCACCACACCTTGGACAAAGAATGCTGAAGGCAGAGGACTAGCTTAGTCTAACAGCTTATTTGAAGATAACGCCAAATTTGGTTTAGGTTTCCACGTTTCCATAGATAAACAAGCCGTATTTGCAGCTTATTTACTACAACAACTTGCACCCCAAATAGGTGAAACCCTAGTAACAGATATCCTCAACGCTGAACAAAACGACGAAGCAGATATTTATGAACAACGGGAACGGGTATCTATTCTCAAACGAAAACTGGATGAAATTATTACCGCATATGTATACATATTAACACAAGTGAAAGAGGATTATATCGGCGTTCATCAGCGTTTATTGGCGGTTAAGAATCTCAAATCTCTTGCTGATTATTTGGTGAAGAAGAGTGTTTGGATGATAGGCGGTGACGGTTGGGCTTATGATATTGGTTACGATGGATTAGATCATGTAATTCCTAGTAGTCGCAACGTTAATATCCTCGTTCTCGACACAGGAGTTTATTCTAATACTGGCGGTCAAATCTCCAAATAGACCCCTAAAGCTGCAGTGGTAAAATTTGCCGCAGGTGGTAAAGTGGTAAACCAGCAGCGAAAAAAGACTTAGGTTTAATCACCATGACTTACGGTAAGGTTTATGTTGCTAGTGTGGCTATGGGTGCGAGAGGTGAACACACATTAAAAGCTTTCTTAGAAGCTGAAGCTTATGAAGGTCCATCCTTAATTTTTGCCTACAGCCATTATATTCCTCATGGCATCAACATGAGTACAGCCATGCAAAATCAAAAAGCGGCTGTAGACTCTGGACGCTGGTTATTGTATCGCTAAAACCCACCTTCCGCACCCTAACTGTACCCTAACTGTCACAGATAGTAGTACACAAGAACTAAAGCTCCTGCAAGGAAGAAAAGGCTAATACCAAGTCTAAATGAGTGTACATAGAACTGTAGAATAAAGAAGATGGAAGATAAAGACTCATGAGGAAGCAATGACACGCCCTTTCAATCTAGAAGTTCAAGAAAGTGCTGAGTATTTGTCAAAAAGCCT